>Ga0116160_1001341_pt1 | contig 25717 bp, 26 predicted proteins | sample AD_JPNAS2_MetaG_FD_89879 | JGI IMG/M metagenome (GOLD analysis project Ga0116160, IMG submission 89879) | Active sludge microbial communities of municipal wastewater-treating anaerobic digesters from Japan - AD_JPNAS2_MetaG | ecosystem: Engineered > Bioreactor > Anaerobic > Digestate | place...
CGGGAGGCGACACTGCCCCGGACTTTTTCATTGCGGCCGACAAAGATCAGCCGTTCCCCCACCCGGATATCGCGATAGAAGGTGTACCCGATGCGCACCGTTACCGCCCCGCTGGCGGCGGCCAGGAAACCCGCCCAACCCATGGTTTCGTCCAGCAGGGCCAGCGACGGGAGGGGATCGAGGATGCCGCCGGTCTGGAAGCGGAAAAAGGAATCCCGGTCTCCGGCGGAGAAACCGGCCGCGGCCAGGGCCAGCGGGGGGTTGCCGCCGTGCATCCGGAAGCGCCGCTCCAGCCCGGGGCGGCGGCGGGCGACGCCGCATACGAAGCAATGGCGGTAATAGGGAAGGTCCGTCCCGCCTGCTGTCAATTCCGTCACACCGGCGGGCAGAGCGGGCAGAAAGGAAAGGAAGGCCTCCCGGCGGGACGGATCATCCCGGCCGTAGCCGATGACCGCGGAGAGGTACGGGAAGGTTTCCCCCTTCCGGACAATGGTTCCCTCCGCCCCGTCCGGGATGGGACAAATCCTGAGGATTACTTGATCACCGACACGCACCCCGGCACCGCCCAGACGAAAATCGGCGGTGAACGGATAGGGGGAGGCCCGGCCCGCCTCTTCCCTGCGGAGGAGGGCGGCCAGTTCCAGTACGGCCCCCATGGCGATGCCGCCATGGGGGATCCCCCGCCAGCCCTCCATGTATTCCGCCATGGTCATGACGGCCCGGACGCCGTCATCATCCCGGATAATCTCCCCGGCCGGGAAGAGGAAATTTCTCGTAAAGGCGTCCTCTTCCCGGCGGGAAGCGGTGTCGTGCCCATCATGGGAAGGCAGAGACATGATATTTGTTTACCCCCTTGCGAATTGACGCGTTGTTGTTATAGGAGACGGCGAACCTCGGCCGCCATGAACCTGATATGGGTTACCCCGGGGGGAGGAGGCACCGGACAGGGGCTGGTCGCTTTCTTTGCTCGGGCGTTTCCCCATGGGGATCGCCCTCCAGGAGGGCGGCGAGCTCCCGGCCGGACTTTTTCAGATAGGCGTCGGCCTCCTTTTCCAGGCGCCGGAATTTTTCCAGAAGCATCATGGCTGCAGGGGTGAGGGTCACACCTTTTTTCGCCCCTTCGCTTTCGATGAGCTTGATGCCCAGTCGTTCCTCCGAAGCGCGGAGGCGACCCCAGGCGGCCCGGTAGGACATGTTGAGCTTCTTTGCCGCGGCATTCAGGCTGTGACACTCTTCAACGGCCTGAAGCAGTTCCACCCGGCCGTGCCCGAAGATCACCTTGCCGTCCTTTTCCAGCCAGATCTTGTATTTGATCTCCATGTTCCTCTTTCTTCCCTGCTGTCGGGAAAAAGCTAATGAACGCCCCCAGAATAGTCAAGCTTTTTAAACGGGGGAAGATAAGCCCACGTAAGGCGCATGCCCCTGGCAGCCCAGGCAGGAGGCGCCGTCGCGGAGGGGGTAGGCCTCGCCGCATTCCGGACAGACGGCGGTGTTTCCCAGCCGCCGTTTGCCCATCAAATCCGGTTTTATCCGCACCTGCTGCATGCTGAGGACGGAGGCGCCGGCCTCCCTGATCTCGTTGAGCAGCAGCCCGAAATCCTGCTCCGCTTTCGGTTTCTGCTTGAAAAACCAGGCGTGGAATTCCGGCCAGGCCTTGAGCTTCTCCGGATCGAGAAAGACCCGGATGCCTATTCCCGACTCCTTTTCGTAAAGGGTCACGGCAAAGCGCCCCAGGTCGCAGACCTTCAGCCAGCCGTTGCCGATGGTGCAGGGTGTGAGCAACTGGACGGCATCGGGAAGACAGACGGAGGTCTCGCAGAGGGCATCGAAGAACTCTCCCGCGGGAAGGTTTTTCAGGGCCGTATCCACGATGAACCCCCCGATGAGCAGCCCCGGGGCGAGGCTGCCGTGAAATGATTTTACCAGATGCACATACTCTTCGTAAGAATAGGCGGCGATTTTCATGGTTTGGGATGCCTCCTTCTTCAATATCACCCAGGGTGTTCCCGGTGGTCAGCCCCGGCCGCCGTTCCTGTCCATGGTATGTAAGCTGGGCAAAAGCAAGACAGAGGAGCTGATCCTGGGTATTGGCGTGGAAAAACTGAAACAGCAATGGGCCATTGGCGCAGCGCTCTTTACGGCTTGGCGGATGTCTCTGTCCGCGGGGGGACGGCTGCTGCATGATCTCGGATCGGCAACGGCGGGGATTGTTCCTTGGGGGTGCCGGCCAGTACCGCAGCGGCCCGTAAAAAAGATCGTTTCAACCTTTTCCCCATGGCGAGGAAGGGGCCGGCAAGGCGGGAGAGGCGCCTTTGCAGGGGCAGCACCGTGTATATTTCCTCCAAAGCCCTGCGGGTCGCCTCCTCTCCAACCCGGATAAGATCTCCCGAACGACGGAAATCCATCCAATGGAGATCTCCCACCTCGGGCCGGATGATGACGTCCGCATCCTCCAGCTCCACCGCCCCGAGTCTGCTTGCCGTAATCTCCCCGGCCCGATAAAAAATCTCCTGCGCGGTCTCCATGTTTCCCGTGGAGGTGAGGTCGCGGTCCACCGTTACGGCGATCACGATGTCCGCACCGGCCTCGCGCGTCGCATGGACGGGAACGAGGCTCGTAATGCCGCCGTCGGCCAGGAGCCGCTCTCCCGACGGCACCGGTTCCACAGCTCCCGGCACGGCGCAACTTGCCAGAACAGCCGTTCGCAAATTGCCTTCGGACAAGACGACCTGCCGGCCTGTAATCAGGTCTGTGGTCACGGCACGGAAGGGGATGCGGGTCTGGCGGATGTCCATCTCGGGAAGAAAAAAGTTGATCAGGGAATGGAACTCCCCGGCGGGGAGCAAGGAGGGCCGGAAGAAGGACCGGATCATGTAGTAACGCTTCATGAACAGCGACTCCGCCTTCCGGAGGCGGCCCTGCTGCTCCGGAGAAACGGCGAGACCGATGGACTTGAGGGCCGTGGCGTCGAATTCGGGACTTCGCAGATAGGCTTCCAACCTGGTCTGTATCTCCCGGGGAGATTGACCGCCGGCGTAAGCGCCGCCGATCAGGGCGCCGGCGCTCGTTCCTACGATGAGATCGATATCGATGCCCTCCTGTTCCAGAACCTTGAGGACACCGATATGGGAAAGGCCGCGGATGCCACCCCCGCCCAGGGCCAGCCCGACTCTTTTCCCTGTTCTTTTCATGGCATGTCCATTCCCTTTTCCACCCGTTATATTTATTTACGGCTGGTCCTTATTACTGATGCCCATCACCTATGTCAACCTGAGATCGATGGCATCATGGTACGGGAATATTCCGTCTGTGTTTTGTCCGGTCATCCTCGTTTATCCTGCTCCCGGCGACAATCAGCCTCCGGTGTATTTCCCGGCTTTTTTACGGGGGCATCGAGTTTTAATATCCTTTAGAAACAAAGACCTTACCCGCGCTGGAATAGGTTCCGCCGGCGCTTCAATAGGCCAGGGCCAGCCGCGTTTTCCGGACGGCCTTTTGCCGTTCCCCTCCGGAGGTTTCCACCCCGGCCAGGGACCGCTGCATCCATTCCCGGTCCACCCGGCCGGCCACGAGGGGCAGCAGCTCGTCGGCCAGATAAAGGGCCTCGTTGAGATCATGGGTTATATAAATCACGGGGATCTCCAGCTCCTCTTTCAGGGAGTGCAGTTCGTCGCGGAGATCCCGGCGGGTGAAGACATCCAGGGCCGAAAAAGGTTCGTCCAGGAGGAGGAGCCGGGGTTTTGCGGCCAGGGCCTGACAGATGGCGCAGCGCTGACGTTCTCCGCCGGAAACGGCGTCGGGCTTGCGCTCCTGGAGGTGAGCAATGCCGAAGCGCGCCAGCAGGCGCTGCACGGCCTCATCACCGGCGCCGGCGGCAAAAGCGGCATTGTCATGGAGGTTCAGATGGGGAAAGAGGGGATAATCCTGAAACACGTAACCCAGGCGCCTTTTTTGCGGGGGGATAAATATTCCCTTGCCGGTGTCCAGCCACACCTCATCACCACACCGGATGTGTCCTGCGGCGGCCTTGTCCAGCCCGGCGATGAGGCGCATCAGCGTGGTCTTGCCGGCGCCGGAGGGACCGATGACTACCGTCATGGCCGCCTCCGGACAATCGATGTCCACCTCGAGGTCGAAGTGGGGCAGGGGTTTGCGGATACGGATCTCCAGGGTCACGACAGGCTCCTGGTCGGGTGACGAACGGCGAGACGGGACAAGCCGCTGACGGGGAACGGGTTGGGGAAAGACGCTTCCCGGGCCGGCTTTGTAGATGAGGAGCCAAGGTTTACCGCCGCGGCAAGGATTTTTACCTGCACCCCGGCGGGTGAGCTAGGCAGAAAAAAGAAAATAACCGCGTCCGGCAGCCGCTTCAATGGCTCATTCCCTGGTGAAAGTGTATTAGTGCCTGTTTGATACCGGAGATAACCGGGAAAGTCAATCCGGATATGTTAAATATAGCATATGATCTGCCGCCGGAGACGGCGGGAAAACTGTCCCGGGGTGTTTTTCCGTCAAAAGTGAGGCCGCCCTTGCCCGAAATTCACCGCCGGTTTGCCGCCGGCGGTTGCTGGGTTGGATAGGAAGGATTCTCATAGGGTTATCCCGTCCATGAATGCCATATGTCATAAATGACATTTAAACCTGAAATCATTGGTTTTATGATCAAAAAGAGCTTGACACCAAGGGGCGTTGCATATATACGAAACCGGTTATTTCAGGCCTTCTTGAAAAACCGAGGACATCTTCTCGCCGAGCCGCGTTTTCTAAAGAGAAACTCCATGAAAAAGCGGACATTGGGTGCGGCTGGAAACGGCGGTGCCTCCCGTGCTTGGAAAGGACGAGGCGATGGACGGGATCTTGTAAGTAAATATCTGAGAAAGGAGCGCATTTTATGGATGTCAGCAGAAGAGGTTTCTTGAAGATCTCCGGTGCGGTGCTGGCGGCCAGCGGCCTGGGCGTAAGCCTGAAGCCGGTCTCCGCCTATGCGCAGCCCCTGAAGATCAAGTATGCAAAAGAGACCACGACGATCTGCCCATACTGTTCCGTCGGTTGCAGCATTATCGTCTCCACCCGGCAAGGCAAGGTTGTCAACACGGAAGGCGACCCCGACAGCCCCATCAACAAGGGTTCGCTGTGCAGTAAGGGCGGTTCCATCTACCAGATGGCCGTCAACGAGAACCGCCTTGGCAAGCCCCTCTATCGTGAACCATACGGTACGGAATGGAAGGAAGTGGATTGGGAGTGGGCTTTCGAAAAGATCGCGGAGAATATCAAGAACAGTCGCGACGCCAGCTTCAAGGTCACCAACGAAAAGGGCGAGCTTGTCAACCGGACAGAGGGGATTGCTTCCGTCGGCAGCGCCGCCATGGACCTCGAAGAATGCTTTACCTATCAAAAATTCTTAAGGAGCTTGGGTCTGGTGTATATTGAACACCAGGCCCGGATCTGACACAGCCCGACGGTACCGGCTCTGGCAGAGTCGTTCGGACGCGGCGCAATGACTAATCACTGGGTGGATTTCCGCAACGCGGATGTGATCCTGATCATGGGGAGCAACCCCGCTTCCAATCACCCGGTGTCCTTCAAATGGATTCAGGAAGCCGTTGACAAAAGAGGGGCGCGGATCCTCTGCGTGGACCCCCGTTTCACCCAGTCGGCGGCCAAAGCTCATGTGTATGCCCCCATTCGTTCAGGGACGGACATCGCCTTTTTAGGCGGCATGATCAAATACATCATCGACAACAACCTCTATTTCGATGAATACGTGAAGAACTATACCAACGCCTCCTTCCTGGTGAACCCGGCGTTCAAGCTTCCCGGCGATAACAACGGCGTTTTCTCCGGACTGGAGGGCGCCAAATACAACAAGGACACCTGGACCTATCAGACGGGCAAGGACGGCGTCATCCTCAAGGATGCCACCCTCCAGGACCCCAACTGCGTTTTCCAGCTCTTAAAGAAGCAATATTCCCGCTATGACGTGGAGCTGGTGTCCAAGATCACCGGGACGCCGAAAGACAAGCTCCTCGAGGTTTACAAGGAGTATGCCTCCACGGGCCGCCCGGACCGGGCGGGTGTGGAGCTTTACGCCATGGGCTGGACCCAGCACACGGTGGGCACCCAGAACATCCGGACGATGTGCATCATCCAGTTGCTTCTGGGCAACATCGGCATCGCCGGCGGCGGCGTGGCGGCCATGCGCGGCGAGTCCAACGTCCAGGGTTCGACGGACCACGGCCTGCTGTTCCACATCTGGCCGGGCTATCTGGGGACCCCCACGGCCTCTTTGCCGACCTTGAAGGCCTACAACGAGAAGCGGACTCCAAAGACCGCTGAGAAGAACAGCCTCAACTGGTGGAAGAACTTCCCCAAATACTCGGCAAGTTTTCTCCGCTCCATGTTCGGCCTGAACGCCTCCCTGGAAGAGGCCTACGCCATGATGCCAAAACTTGACGACGGGATGAACTGCTCCTGGCTCCAGATTTTTAACGAGATGTACAAAGGCAAGTTCACCGGCTTCTTCGCCTGGGGGATGAACCCGGCGTGCAGCGGCGCCCACTCCAACAAGGTCCGGGCAGCGCTGGGAAAACTGGATTGGATGGTCAATGTCAATCTCTTCGACAACGAAACGGGCTCCTTCTGGCGCGGTCCCGGCATGGATCCCAAGAAGATCAAGACCGAGGTCTTCATGCTCCCCTGCGCCTCCTCCATCGAGAAGGAGGGCAGCCTGGCCAACAGCGGCCGCCTGCAGCAATGGCGGTACAAGGCCGTCAATCCGCCGGGAGTGGCCCTGCCCGACGGCGACATCATGAGCGAGATCTTCTTCAAGGTGAAGGAACTCTATGCCAAACAGCCCGGCGCCTTCAAGGATCCCATCATGAAGCTTACCTGGCCTTACGGCAAAAAGACCGTCGCCGGACATTTCCACTACGATCCCCGGATGGTGGCCGCCGAAATCAACGGCTTCTTCCTGGAAGACAAGAAGGTGGAAATCCCCAACAAGAAAGGCGAATTCAAGGAGTTCAAGAAGGGCGATCTCGTCCCGACCTTTGCCTGGCTTCAGGATGACGGATCGACATCATCGGGTTGCTGGATTTACAGTGGTTCAGTCTCCGACAAGGGGATCCTGCCCATGCGCCGGGGGTTGAAGGATCCCACGGGGATCGGCCTCTATCCGGAATGGGCGTGGTCCTGGCCGGTGAACCGCCGGATCATCTACAACGGCGCCTCCGTGGATCCCAACGGCAAGCCCTGGGATCCCAAGCGGGCCGTCATCAGCTGGGACGGAACGAAATGGGTGGGCGACGTCCCCGACGGCGCCGGCGATCCCGGTTCCGGACGTCCTCCCTTCATCATGAAGCCGGACGGCGTGGCCAGTCTCTTCGGTCCCGGTCTGGCGGACGGACCCTTCCCGGAGCATTACGAACCCCTGGAGTGCCCCGTGGAGAAGAATCTCATGTCGCCCCAGAAAAGCAACCCGGTCATCAAGCGCTTCGACAAGCCCGGGGTGGGTTCCGATATGGATGTCTATTCCGGGGTCGGCAGTTGCGATCCCCGTTATCCCTTCATCTGCTCCACCTACCGGGTGAGCGAGCACTGGCAGACCGGTGTCCTGACCCGCTGGTGTCCCTGGCTGGCGGAGATGCAGCCGGGGATGTTTGTGGAAATGAGCGTGGAGTTGGCCCGGGAGAAGGGCATCATGAACGGCGACAAGGTGATCGTGAAATCGCCGCGCGGCCAGGTGGAGTGCACGGCCATTGTCACACCCCGCTTCAAGCCCTTCAACATCGACGGCAATACGATTCACGAGGTGGGTATCCCCTGGCATTTCGGGTGGATCACGACGAAGGACCGGAAGTACCAGCCGGGCGACAAGAAGGCCGAGGTATTTACCTTCGGAGATGCCGCGAACCTGCTGACGCCGACCATCGGCGACGCCAACACCATGATACCCGAGAGCAAGGCCTTCATGGTCAATGTGATCAAGAAGTGAGGGGGTGAGAGATTATGGCTGAGAAAGTAAAACTGATCGATGTTTCGAAATGTACAGGCTGCCGGGGCTGTCAGTTGGCCTGCAAGCAGTGGAACCAGCAGAAGGCGATGCAGACGGAGAATTACGGCACCTACCAGAATCCTCCCGATCTTCAGTATAATACCTGGACGCTGATCCGGTTCCAGGAGGTAGCCGAGAAGGATAAGGTCAAGTGGCTGTTCCGGAAGGACGGCTGCATGCACTGTACGAATGCGGCCTGCGTGAAGGTTTGCCCCAGCGGGGCGCTGCATTATACGGATTTCGGCACGGTGGCGATCAACCACAGTGTGTGCATCGGCTGCAAGGAATGCGTTTCGGCGTGTCCCTTCAATATCCCCCGTTATGACCGGGTGACGGACAAGGTCTACAAGTGCGACCTGTGTCTGAGCCGGTTGGAGGCGGATCTGCTGCCGGCGTGCGCCAAGGCCTGCCCCACGGGGGCGATCACCTTCGGGGACAAGGCGGCGATGATCAAGAAGGCGTATGCCCGGGTGAAGGAGTTGGGAGGCGATGCCAACGTCTACGGTGACAAGTTTGTGGGTGGAACCCACGTGATCTATGTTCTCCAGGAGCATCCGAAGGTTTATCAGGAACTGCCTTACAAGCCCAGCGTGCCCTTCTCGGTGATTGTGTGGAAGGACATCCTGAAGCCGTTGAGCCTCCTGGCGGCGGGCGGCGTAGTGGCGGGTTCGTTCCTCCATTACATACTCCACGGGCCGAAGCTGCCCGATGAGCCCGGTCAAGATGGAAAGGGAGGTGAGTGAGCGATGAGAAAGGGATTAATTCAAGCGACGGACGGATTTGAACGGATCGTCCACTGGAGTCTGGCCCTGTCGTGCCTGGCGTTGTGCATTACGGGTTTGGGGATGATGTTTCACTCCCTGAACTTCATCGGGACGCTCATGGGCGGTCTGAAGTCCCTGAAGTATGTGCATAACTTTACGGGGATTTTCTTCGGCGTGGCCCTGTATTTCACCATCCGGATGTGGTGGAAGGAGGCGGGGATATTTTCCATGCCCGAGGATCTGGAGTGGATCAAGTGTGCAGGCGGTTATCTCTGGCATGTGGACAACCCTCCCGAGGTGGGGAAGTACAATCCGGGCCAGAAGATGTTCTTTTTGGCGGTGGCGGGTTTCGGGGCGATCATGGTGCTGACGGGGCTGGTGATGTGGTTTCCCCTGTCCTTTCCCCCGACGATCGTGCGGTTGATGTACGTGCTGCACGCCCTGGGGTTCGTGGTGATTTTTGCCTTCTTCTTCGTCCATCTGTACCTGGGGACGGTAGGCTCACCGGGTTCATTGCCGGCGATGCTGACAGGCTGGGTGACCCGGGAGTGGCTGAAGAAGCAGCACCCCAAGTGGCTCAAGGAGATGGAACACGAAGGGACCCTCATCGTCTACGGCGAGGAGAAACAGGCCAAGGGCCACGGCCACTGAGCCTTGACATCCCCGGAGGCAGCGGCGGCGGCAGCGGCCGGTCCCGCCCGGCGGTGATGAACAGCCTGACGATATGAAATGAAAAAGAGACCCGCTTACGAAGAGCGGGTCTCTTTTTTTCGCGCCCCGTCGCACCGGGGCGGCGCTTTGTTACTGAAAAAATCGGACTGCGGGCGGGGGATGGTCAAGCAAGCGGCCCTGGCCGCTTGCCGGGATTTTCAATTCCCTGTTGTGGCGGCTTGGGAAAACATGTATAAAGAGGCGGAAGCTAAGAAGAACAATTCGATGAGGTGGAAGATGATGAACAAGATGAAATACCTGGCGGTGATGCTTATCATGTTGGGACTGGCCATGGGCGTTTCCCCGGCGAGGGCGGCTTCCCTGCCGGCCGTCGGCGGGGTCCTGCCGGACCTCAGTCCCGGTTTCAGCCTGCCCAAACCCAAGGACGGCGTCGTGATCGTTCAGATCTTCAGTATGTACTGCCCATATTGCCAAAAAGACGCCCCCAATGTGAACAAACTCTACGAAAAAATCGAGGCCGATCCGCTCCTGAAAAGCAGGGTGCGCCTGGTCGGCATCGGGGTAGGCAACTCCTCCTATGAGGTGAATGTCTTCCGTACGAAATACAACATCCGCTTTCCCCTGTACGCCGATCCGGATTTCAAGATCCACAGGAAACTGGGGGAGCCCCGGACGCCTTATTTTATCGGCGTGAAGATCAATCCCGACGGTTCCCACCGGATATTCTATTCCCGGCTGGGGGAGATCCATACCCCGGATGCCTTTCTGGCGGAGATAATCCGGCTGTCGGGGGTCAAATAGACAACACGCCGGGGATTTCTCATGCTGTCCCCGGCAATCTGAACCCGGGCGGATCCGCCGCGGGAGGGAAAAATCTTTCTTGAGAGGCTGAACATGAACGAGAAATTCACTGGAAAATGGGTTGTCGCCTTACTTTGCATAGTCGGTCTGTTGGGGGGCAATGCGATCAACGCCGGGGCCATTTCCGATGCCTATAAGGAAAACATCTACAATCCCGGGATCCTGAAGCCGGTGGACAGCAGACTGAAGGTCAAGACGGGGCAGCGGGCCCCGGACTTCACCCTGCCCGCCGTCGGCGGTGGAAAGATCACCCTCAGCCAATATCGGGGGAAGAAGAACGTCATGCTGACCTTCATCCCCGCCGCCTGGACGCCGGTCTGTTCCGATCAATGGCCCGGGTACAATATCGTGGAAGACATCTTTGCCGCCCATGACACCGTCATCCTGGGGATCAGCGTGGACAACCTCCCCACTCTTTTCTCCTGGACCAACCAGATGGGCCGGCTCTGGTTTCCCGTCCTGTCCGATTTCTGGCCCCACGGCAAGGTTGCGAAACAATACGGTATTCTCCGCAGCGATGGGGTGGCGGAGCGGGCCATCTTCATCATCGACAAAAAGGGGATCATCCGCTACCTCGACGTCCACAACATCAACGAGCGGCCGCCCCTGGAAGGAATCGTCCGGGAACTGGAAAAACTGAAATAGCGTTCTTCCCGCGCGAGACCATAAGTGCCGGGGCCCGATTCCGGGAAACATCTCTCAGGATGATTCCTTTTGAAGGAAAACTTCCAACCTCACGTTATCTTTGAATAGACAGGAGGCGAGGTAATTGCACAGAGATGGATTCACCCTGGTCGAACTGCTCATCGTCATCGCGATCCTGGGCATTCTCATCGTCATGGGATTTCTTGGCGTACGCGCCTATACCGCCAAGGCCTACAATATAACCGTCAAGCATGATTTGCAAAACTTCGTCAAGGCCCAGGAGATTTATCTCGCCGAAAATAGACGTTACCTGGGGAACCAGGGGGATTTTATGGAAGGCGGTTCCTCGGCGGGAACCTTGAGCCCGGATGAGTTGAAATATTCTCCCTCGGCCGGTGTGCGCATCGACATCGTTTCCGGAGACGGCGCCACCCCGGACGGCCCGCCGCCCTTCCGGGCAGAGGCCACCCATGGCCAGGCCAGCCTCGTCTATGGTTACAATTTTTCCACCCATGAATACACGGAGAGGGGGAAATAATTATGACGCCCCATAAACAAAGGAAGCTGACGAATTATTTGGTTGATAGGGATCTGCAAATCCGGGTGTTGGTCTACGCCCTGTTCTATATGATCGCGGTGGTGATGATCACCGTGGCGGTGCTCCTTTTTCCCACCATCCGGGGGATGGATTTGTCCGACAATCAGGCGGTAAGCTATTATGCCGCCCAGACCTTCATCATGGTGACCACCAAGGTTATTCCCGCCGTTGCCCTGATCGTCGTCCTTTACGCGCTGCACCTGATCATTATCACCCATCGGATCTGCGGACCCCTGGTCAATTTCAGCCATGCCTTTCGCCGCGTCGGCGAGGGCGATCTCCGGCAGCGCATCAAGTTGCGCCAGGGGGATTACCTTAAAAAGGAGTGCGACCGGATCAACGATATGATCAGGGATCTGTCGCTGATGGTTACGGAAGCCAAGCAGATTCACGAGCGATTGGCCCGGGATGCCGCCCGGCTTACCGAACTGTGCGGAAAAGACAAAGGCGGGGAAGGGTTTTCTTCCGGTATGGCGCTTTTGGAAGGGCATATCCGGGAAATGGGTCAAACCCTGTCCCGCTTCAAGACCGGTGATGAAGGAGCGGATGGCCACTGATCGGCCGGCGCTCTTCCGGTGCCAAACGGATCTTCATCCTTCCGTCAGCGGGATGGGCAGGTTGCGGTTGCCCGGTTTCCTCGGAGTTGCCCGACGATTTCCGCCAGGAGGTCGGCGGCGCTGCACAACTGCTCCTCCGTGTTTCCTTTGCCCAGGCTGAACCGCACCGTACCCGGGCCGTAATCCTCCGGGATTCCCAAGGCCGCCAGGACATGGGAGATATGCACCGCTCCGGAGGTGCAGGCGGCGCCGGCGGAGGCGGCCACCCCCTGCCGGTCCAGCTCTTGCACCACGGCATCACCGGCCACACCCCGGAAGGAGACGCTCAGGACATGGGGAAGCCTCCGGAAGGGATGGCCGTTGATCCGGACGGCAGCGATCTTCTCGCTGATCAGCTTCTCGAGTGTTTGCCGCAATGCCATCATGCGCTCCATCTGCCAGGGAAGGTCCCGGCCAGCCAACTCGCAGGCCTTGCCCAGGCCCACGATTCCGGGGACGTTCTCCGTCCCGGTCCGGAAGCCACGCTCCTGGTGCCCCCCGAACATGATCGGCGCCAGGTTCGTGCCGTGGCGCACGTAGAGGGCCCCCGTGCCTTTGGGACCGTAGAACTTGTGTCCCGTAAGCGACAGGAGATCCAAGCCCAACTCCGACACCCGCACCGGGATCTTGCCCACGGATTGCACGGCATCGGTATGCACCAGAATCCCCCGCCGCCGGGCCTCGAAGGCGATCTCCGCCAGGGGCTCGACGGTGCCGATCTCGTTGTTGGCGTGCATGATGCTGACCAGCAGGGTCTTTTCCGTCATGGCCCGGCGGGCGTCGTCGGGATCCACTGTTCCCTGGCTGTCCACGGGCAGGAAGGTTACGGAGAATCCTCTATCCGCGAGATGTTTACAGGTGTTGAGGACGGCGTAGTGCTCGATGGCGGAGGTGATGATGTGGTTTCTTTTTCCGGTTTCGCCGTAGGCGGCTCCCAGGAGGGCCAGGTTGTCCGACTCAGTTCCGCCGCCGGTGAAGATGATCTCTTCGGGGGTGGCGCCGATCAGGGAGGCCACTTGTTCCCGGGCCGTATCAATGGCCTGTCGCGCCTCCCGGCCGAAGCGGTGACCGCTCGCGGGGTTCCCGTAATGATGGGCAAAATAGCGCATCATCGCCCCCAGGACTTCCGGGTCCGTGGGGGTTGTGGCACTGTGATCCAGATAGATGTTTTCCCTGCTCATCGCTTGTCTTGTGCCGCCTTTCTTCGTTGTCCTATTTTATGATCCGGAAGAGATCCCGGGCCCGGGGGTCCGTCGCTGTTTTCAGGAGCTCGAAAAGGGCCATTTCGGTGCTGGTCAGGATGGCGCCGCCGGCGAGGAGTTTCTGAATGCCGATCTCCCGGTTACGGGCCGTTCGGGAGGAGACGGCATCGGCGACCAGATGGACCTCGTAGCCTGCGGCCATGAGGTCCATGGAGGTCTGGTAGGCGCACACGTGCGCCTCGATACCGCAGACCAGGACCTGCTTCCTGCCCGTGGCGGCCAAAGCGGCCATGAAACCCGCATCGCCGCAGCAACTGAAGCTGTTTTTGACGATGGGCGTGATCCCGGGCATCAGTGAAGAAAGCTCGGGGATTGTGGGCCCGATCTTCACCTGTTCCGTGAGGATGACGGGGATCTCCAGAAGGTTTATTCCTTTGATGAGTCGTGTGGTGTTATCCAGCAGGAATTCCTTCTGATCCATGGCCAGATAGAGGTTTCCCTGGATGTCAATAACCGTGAGCACCGCTTCTTCCTTCTTCAGCATAATATTTCTCCTTCTTTATCGAGAGTTGCCCTCAATTTATCCAAGAGCTGGTTCCCTTTCCCCGTTTCCCCCCGCCGGTGCCGGGCAACAGTCTTTGGCGGTGGGGCGGCCCTTGTCCCTACCAGTCCTGATGAGGGGGCAGGGAGATCTCCGGTCCCGGTGGAATACCTTCCCTGCCGGCTTCAGGAGGCTGGGGCCGCGGCAGCCCCGCCCGGTAGAGGCTGCCGGAAAGAGCTACCCCCGGCAGGAGTCTCTCCAGGAGACGGGTTGCCTCCAGCAGCCCCTCCAGATCGATGCCGGTGGCGATGCCCATGCCGGCGAACATGAAGGCCAGGTCCTCCGTGGCGATGTTACCTGACGCCCCGGGAGCGAAAGGACAGCCCCCCAACCCCCCCAGCGCGGCGTCGAAGCGCCTGATACCGACATCGTAAGCCCGCAGGGCGTTGGCCAGGCCCAGGCCCCGGGTGTTGTGAAAATGGACGGCGAAGGTGATGTCCGGGAAAGCATCACGGCAGGCGGTAAGGATTTCCTCCACCTGGCGGGGGTTGCCGAAACCGACGGTGTCGCAAAGGGTGATCTCCCGGATATCGAGGGCGGCGACCTTTTCCACATTCCGGAGGACATGGCCTGTGGATAGGAAACCTTCAAAAGGGCAGCCGAAAACAGTGGCCAGGGCCACAGTCAGTTCTGTTTGCGGAATGGAGGCGGCCAATTCCCGGATGGCCTTCAATCCCAAAAGAGAGGCCTCCCGGGTCTGGCGGACATTGTTGAGGTTATGGGTTTCGCTGAGCGAGAAGAAATAGATCAATTTGTCGATGCCGACGGCGATAGCCTCCCGAGTGCCCCGGAGATTCGGGACGAGGGCGGAAAATTTGATGCCGGGAAGGGAGGCGATACCTGCTGTCAGCTCCTTCATATCCCGGAACTGGGGGATGGCCCGGGGGCTCACGAAGGCTCCGGCCTGGATCTCCCGGAGCCCGGCGTCGGCCAGGGCCTTTATCAACTGAATCTTCTTTTCCGTTCCCACATACTGGGACAGATTTTGCAGACCGTCCCGGGGACCGACTTCAATGACGGTCACTTCCTTTTCCATATGATTCCCATTAATCTTCGATTTATAACCATTAATCTTCGGTTTCACTCGAAAATGCGTGCATATGTTATTGATCTACAACGGTTTATCATTAACTAAGCCGCTGCGGACACTGGGGAGCGCGTCCCGCAATTTTCATCCTGCCTTGTGACGGCGTGCCCTCATGGGGGGGTCATTAAACCTCCGGATCCGAGCAATTAGTTCTTGACAGCCGCCGGCAATTTTTATAAATGGATCGCTCCGATTGAATAACAAACAAGGAGGAATTATTTTTGGCCAACCATAAGTCTGCAATAAAAAGAGCGAAGCAAAACGACAAACGTCGTATGCGCAATGCCTCCATCCGTGCAAGCATAAAAACGGAGATAAAATCCATTCTCCGGACCGTCGATAAAAAAGACGGCGAAGCAGCCAGGGCCACCCTGACCCGCGTCATTCCCAAGATAAGCAAGGCGGCAGCCAAAGGTATTTTCCACAAGAAGAACGCTTCCCGTAAGATTTCCCGGCTTACCCTGAAGGTGAACGCCCTTTCGTCCTGACCTGGATTAGAAACCCGACATCAGCATCCGGTACGCCCTTTCGGCTGTGTCCATGGACAGCTTGGAAAGGGCGTTTTTGCGACTCGTTTCCGTGTCTCCCAAACCGGCGACGGCATAATCCTGAGTGCCGGAAAAGTTGTCATCTCTCCAGATGATCTGTTTGTCCCGCCTTGTTTCGAAAACAATCTCGACCGTCAAAGTCATCCGTTCCTCCGCGGCCAGATTTGTCGTCCGGTAAGAGAGGGGCGTGGTGGAAAGGGCCTTGATGCTCCCCCGAATCAGGGCGTCGGCCTGTTCTTCGCTGTCAACAATCACAAACCTCTTGCCTTTGATGAATTGATCGGCCATTGCCAGCCGGAAGGTGTCTTCCAGATTTGCTTGACTGGTGCGGTTGAGCAGAGGTTCGATAAAGACCTTTTTGATTTCGGGATCGATATGCTCTCCCCCTGGTGAAAAACGGTAACCGCAAGCAACGAAGATAAGCATAAGCCCCATGAAGACAGGAACCCAGAGGGGAAGAAACAGTCCCGGTCGCCGACAATTAGCGTCACCGTCGCTCATATAACGGTATTGTTTATTAATTTCTCGATATTGCATATCGGTTTAGATGCCAGGATACTTTATTCCCAGCGACAGGAAAAGCCGTTGTTTGTCCGCTTACAATCCTCTTTTTCCTGATTGGGCAAGACAAAGGCAAGGTGAGGATCACCTTTCTCAGCCCTGTACGACGATATTCAGCAGTTTCTTCGGGACGTAGATCTCCTTGATAATCTTCTTTCCCGCCAGCATGGCGGCGATCTTCTCATCGGCATGGGCCTGGGTCTTGATGGACGACTCCTCCTCGTCCACCGGGACGGAGATGCGGCTCCGCACCTTGCCGTTGATCTGGATCACGATGACGATCTCCTCCTCCGCGGCGACGGAGGGATCGAATTCCGGCCAGGAGGCATCGGCCAGCGTGTTCTGGTGCCCCATCATTTCCCAGAGCTCCTCGGCAAAGTGGGGTACCGTAGGCCCCAGCATCAGGAGCAAGGAATCCACGGTTTCTCGGACCACCGCCAGGGCGATGCGGTCTTCCTTCGCCGGGCGGGGCAGGGCGTAGAGGCTGTTCACGAGTTCCATGATGGCGCTGATGGCGGTATTGAAATGGAAACGGTCCTCGATGTCCCGGGATACCTTCCGGATGGTCTGGTGGGTTTTTCGGCGCAGGTTTTTCAGCTCCCCCTCCAGCGCCGTGCTGCCGTCAAAGGGGGCGATGTCCCTGATATCGTCGAGATAATCCACGACGATGCGCCAGGTCCGGTTCAGGAAACGGAAGGAACCCTCCACGCCCTGATCGCTCCACTCCAGATCCTTTTCCGGCGGTGAGGCGAAAAGGCAGAAGATCCGGGCGGTATCCGCACCGTAGCGCTCGATCAGGTAATCGGGGTCGACGACGTTCTTCAGGGATTTGGACATCTTCTCCGTCTTGCCGATAATGACCTCTTCCTGGCATTGGACGCAGCGGCCATCTTTAACCTCTTCCGGATAGAGATAACCGTGAGTCCGGCACTTCATAGTTTCCTTGCAGACCATGCCCTGGGTAAGGAGATTCGTGAAGGGCTCATCGACGCCGAGGACGCCGAAATCGCGAAGGACCTTGGTGTAGAAGCGCGAGTAGAGGAGATGGAGAATGGCATGTTCGATGCCGCCGATATACTGATCCACAGGCATCCAGTAATCGAGGGCCTGCCGGTCGAGGCCCGGTTTTTCGTTGAAGGCGGCGCAGCAGAACTTGTCGAAATACCAGGAGGATTCCACGAAGGTATCCATGGTGTCCGTTTCCCTGCGGGCCGGTCCCTGGCAGTTGGGACAGACAGCCTTGATGAAGGCCTCATGCTTCGCCAGGGGCGAGCCGCCCTCGCCGGTAAGCTCCACATCCCTGGGCAGAACCACGGGGAGATCCTTCTCCGGAACGGGCCGGGTGCCGCATTTCTCGCAGTAAACGACGGGGATCGGGGCGCCCCAGTAACGCTGCCGGGAGATGCCCCAGTCGCGGAGACGGTACTGGATGGTTTTCCTGCCCCGGCCGATGGATTCCAGGTATTCGGCGATCTTGTCCAGGGCCTTCATGTTTTCCATGCCGTCGAAGGGGCCGGAGTTGACCAGGACCCCCTCCTCCACATAGGCCTCCGTCATGGTCTGGACGTTGAGGGCCTTGTTGTGCGGTTGGATTACCACGATCAGGGGCAGATCGTACTTTTTGGCGAATTCGAAGTCCCGCTGGTCGTGGGTGGGTACCGCCATGACACAGCCCGTGCCGTAGTCCGCCAGGACAAAGTTGGCGGCGTAGATGGGCATCTTTTTCTTGGTCACGGGATTCAGACAATAGGTATCCAGGAAGATGCCCTCCTTTTCGTAATAATCGGAGGTCCGCAACACCTTGTCGTGCTTTTTTATCTTTTCCACCCACTGCCGGACCTCTTCCTCACGTTCTTTACCCTTGACGAGTTCCAGCACCAGGGGATGCTCGGCCGCAATGAGCATGAAGGTCGCCCCGAAGATGGTGTCCTGGCGGGTCGTGAACACCTTGATGTCGCCGTTGCCGTCCGCCATGGGGAAGGAGAGCTCGCAGCCGTGACTCTTGCCGATCCAGTTCTTCTGCATGGTGAGGACCCGCTCCGGCCAGCCGGGCAGGCGGTCGCAATGCTCCAGCAGCTCTTCCACATAGGCGGTGATCCGGAAGAACCACTGGTCAAGCTCCCGGGGGGTCACCTCACTGGCGCAGCGCCAGCACAGTCCCGCCTCGACCTGTTCGTTGGCCAGGACGGTCCGACAGTCGGGGCACCAGTTGACCATGGAGGTCTTCTTGTAAACCAGACCCTTTTCGTACATCCAGAGGAAGAAGAGCTGTTCCCAGCGGTAGTAGTCGGGTTCGCAGGTGGAGATTTCCCGGTCCCAGTCGTAGCTGAAGCCCATGCGCTTGAGCTGCTTCTTCATATGGGCGATATTCTCGTTCGTCCAGACGGAGGGGTGAATACCGTGGGCGATGGCGGCGTTTTCCGCCGGCATGCCGAAGGCGTCCCAGCCCATGGGATGCAGGACGTTCAATCCCCGCATGCGTTTGTAGCGTGCGACGACATCGCCGATGGTATAGTTCCGGACGTGGCCGATATGGATCTTACCGGAAGGGTAAGGGAACATTTCCAAGAGGTAGTATTTTTTCTTCTGAGGATCTTCCTTCACGGAAAAGGTCTTTGCTGCTTCCCAGTGACGCTGCCATTTCTCTTCGATCTGCTGGGGATTGTATTTGGCGTTCATAGACGGCTCCCGGAATTGATTTTGATTTTGACGCCGGCGCAAAATGCAGCAGGCGCGGCGCCGGACATCAATGTGTCTTTTTCGTAACACAGGGAAAGAATGATTTCAATAACAAACGCGTCCCCCCTTCCGATGGCCCGCCGGTGTTTATCAGCGCTTAGGAGTGGAAGGAAAAAGGACCCGCGGTGCTCTCTCGGCGGGGGGTCGCGAAAAAAAGGGCCGGGACGCCTTTGCCAGGCGCGCCGACCCCTGTCCGGTTCTTGTTTCCTGCCTGCGGTGACGAAGCCGTCCGCTCTTTGCCCGTTATTTTGCCGCCGCCTTTTGCACCTGTTTAACCATATCCGTCTTTTCCCACTTGTAGCCGTCCATGAAGAAGGTCTTCGGGATGCCCCGGTAAACGCTGCCGTTAAGGAGGCCGAAGCGGGTTATCATTCCGCCGGGGGTGAGATCGAAGAGTTCCTCGATGACCTTCTCCAGTTTTCCGTCGGGAACCACCCCGGTGCCGAAGGTGTTCACATAGATGGAGAAGGGTTTGGCGATGCCGATGGCGTAGGCGAGCTGGACGGAGCATTTAGTCGCCAGCTTGGCGGCCACGATGTTTTTCGCCACATAGCGGGCACCGAAGGCCGCGGAGCAGTCCACCTTTTCCGGGGATTTGTTGACCACGGAACCGCCGCCCAACTGGGCACCGGGGTAGCCGCCGTAAAACTGCACGACCAGCTTGCGTCCCGTAACGCCGGAGTCGGCGGCGCTGCAGGAATTCAGGGCGTTCCATTCCCCGGTGGGGTTGAAGAGGAACTCCGTTTTCTTGTCCACCCAGTCGGAAAGGCAGGCGAAGGCAATCTTCTTGGCCCGGTCCTTTACCGCGTTCCTGCTCCCTTTCACGTGCCGGTAATCAATGGCGTTGGACATCAGGACCTTCGCCAGCCGCTTGGGCTTCCCGGTCTTCTCGTCGTAGTCGATGGATACCTGACCCTTGCCGTCGGGGGCGAAGATGGGGTCCTGGCAGTTTTCGAAGGCCCGCATGAGCCTGTTCACCAGGACATAGGGCAGGGGGAGGAGTTCCGGCGTTTCATCGCAGGCAAAGCCGTACATGATGCCCTGGTCTCCCGCACCGATTTCCTTGTTTTTGTTTAGTTCCATGCTGGTGCCGATATTGATGTCCGGGGATTGGGGGATGATGGCGTTCAAAACGCCCATGAGATGACCGTTGAGTCCCACCGCCGCGTGATTGTATCCGATTTCCAGCACGGAATCCCGGACGATCTTGTCGATATCGACGAATACCCGGGTGCGGACCTCACCGCCGACCAGGCAGATCCCCTTGCCCAAAAACACCTCGATTCCGCAATGGGGCATATTGCTGAGGTCCATCCCCAGCTTTTTCTCCTCGTCCAGGATCTCCGCAATGATATTGGCGGCAATGATGTCCGCCACCACGTCGGGATGCCCGATCTTGATACTTTCCGAAGAAATCTGCATACTTTGTTCTCCCTTTCTTGAATGGTTTACCGGCGCCGCGCCGGCAAAAAAAAACCCGCGCTCAAGCACGGGTTCAATTGCGACACCTGCGGTGCTTTAGCACATTTATAGAGCGGAGCAATTTACCTTTAAATCACCGCTGTGGCCGGTCTTCTACCACATAAAAATGTATTGTCAAGGATTTTTTATCAGTCTGCTTGTATAAAGAGCATCAAGAATGCCGTTGATGAAGGCCCCGGAATTTTCCGATCCGTAGGTCTTGCCCAGGTCGATGGCCTCGTTCAGGGAAACCTTCGGGGGGATCTCTTCACAGAAGAGGAGCTCGAAAATCGCCATGCGCAGGATACTCCGGTCCACCCGGGACATCCTGCCCAAGGACCAGTGTTGCGAGTAGTTGCGGATGAGTTTGTCGATTTCCACCCGGTTTTCCCAGGTGCCCCGGACGAGCTGGGCGGCGAACTGCTGTATCCCCTTGTCGCGGGCGGGATGTTGCTCCAGATACTCGGGATTTTTCTGGATGGACCAGAAAAAATCCAGCGCCTCATTCACGTCTCCGTCCTGGAGATCCAGACCGTAGAGGATCTGCAGGGCGAACTCCCGCGCCCTTCTTCGCTGTTGCATGACCCCTTTTCAGATCTTTTTGAAAAGATCGACCATTTCGATGGCCGTCATGGCGGCGTCCCAGCCTTTGTTGCCCGCCTTGGTCCCGGCCCGTTCGATGGCCTGCTCGATGGTATCGGTGGTGAGGACGCCGAAGGCGATGGGCACCCCGGTTTCGAGACCTACGTTGGCGATGCCTTTGGATACCTCCGCGCTAACATACTCGAAATGAGGCGTCGCTCCCCGGATTACGGCGCCGAGACAGATCACGGCGTCATAACGGCCGCTCTGGGCAAGTTTTTTTGCCGCGAGCGGCAGTTCGAAGGCCCCCGGAACCTTGAAGATCTGGATATCTTTTTCATCCGCCCCCGCCCTCGTCAGGCCGTCCAACGCGCCGTCGGTGAGCCTGCTGGAGATGAAGTCGTTGAATCTGCTGGCCACTACGGCAAACTTCATCCCTTTGGCGACAATCTTTCCTTCGATAATTTTCGGCATCTTCCGTCCTCCGTAGCTTGGTTTATATCATGTGTCCCATTTTGTTCTTCTTCGTGGTCAGGTAGCGGATGTTGTTTTCGTTCGGTTCGATGATGATAGGCACCCGACCGGTTATCTTGATGCCGTAACCTTCCAGGCCCACGATCTTTTTGGGGTTGTTGGTCATAAGTCGCATCTTCCGCACCCCCTGGTCGGCCAGGATCTGGGCGCCGATCCCGTAGTCCCGCAAATCGGCCTTGAAGCCCAATTCGATATTCGCCTCCACGGTGTCCTTGCCCTCGTCCTGGAGGGCATAGGCCCGAATCTTGTTCACGAAGCCGATCCCCCGGCCTTCCTGGCGCATATATACGATGATCCCCTTTCCTTCCTGATCCACCATCTCCATCGCCCGGTGGAGCTGATCGCCGCAATCGCACCTTGCCGACCCGAAGACATCGCCGGTGGCGCACTCGGAGTGGACCCGGACCAGTACCTCGTCTTCCGGCCGGATCTCCCCCTTGACCAGGGCGACGTGCTGAAGATCGTCCACATCGTTTTCATAGACCGTAACCTTGAACATACCGCCGTAATGGGTGGGAATATTGGCAGAGGCGACGCGGCGGATCAGGGATTCGTGCTGCATGCGGAAATCGATGAGATCGGCGATAGTCACGATCTTGAGATCGTGTTCGGCGGCGAAGATCTCCAGGTCGGGCATCCGCGCCATGGTGCCGTCGTCCTTCATCACCTCGCAGATGACCCCCGCCGGCTTGAGCCCGGCGAGACGGGCGAGATCCACCGAACCTTCCGTCTGCCCGGTCCTTACCAGGACGCCGCCCTTCTTGGCACGGATCGGGAAGACGTGCCCCGGGCTGACCAGGTCTTCGGCCTTGGCACCGTCGGCTACGGCCGTCCGGATGGTCGTGGCACGGTCGTAAGCCGAAATGCCCGTCGTGACGCCCCGCTTGGCTTCGATGGATACGGTGAAGGCCGTCCCGAAACGGGAACGGTTGTCCCGCGCCATGGGCATCAGCCGCAGGCGGTCCGCGTGCTCCTCCGTCAGGGTGAGGCAAATCAGCCCCCGCCCGTGCATAGCCATGAAATTGATGGCCTCGGGGGTTACAAATTCAGCGGCCATGCACAGGTCGCCCTCGTTTTCCCGGTCCTCGTCGTCGACGAGGATGATCATCTTGCCATTGCGGATGTCCTCAATGGCTTCCTTAATAGTACTGACACCCATTGTTCACCTCAAAAAACCGTGTTCCGCCAGAAATTTCCAATCCACACCCGGGCCGTCGCCGCGGTTGTGGAGCATCAGCCGCTCGACATATTTGCCGATGATGTCCGTTTCGATGTTGACCAGGTCGGACACCCTTTTCGTTCCCAGGGTGGTCGCCTGGGCCGTATGGGGAATCATATTAACATGGAAGCGGTTCCGTTCACAACGGTTGACGGTGAGACTGACCCCGTCCACCGCCACGGATCCCTTTTCCACGATATACCTGACCAGCGCTTCCGGGACCTCGAAGGCAAAGAGGATGGACTTGGTCCGGACCGTCTTTTCCGCGATCCGTCCCAGGCCGTCCACGTGTCCCAGCACCAGATGGCCGCCCAGGAAATCCGTCAGCCGCAGGGATTTTTCCAGATTGACCCCCGCCCCGGTCCGCAGTTGCCCCAGATTGGTCCGGGCCAGGGTTTCCGCCGAGACATCGGCGGTGAAACCCCTGGAGATCTTGGCGGTGACGGTGAGGCAGACGCCGTTTACCGCAATGCTGTCCCCGATCCGGACATCGTTCAACGGCAGATCGGTGGCGATGGTCAACGCCGCCTCTTCCCCCTGGCGGGCCAGTTGGGTCATGATGCCCTGGGCCTGGATGATGCCCGTAAACATGGATTTCAGCCTTCCTTCTTTACGTTCAGCAGATCCTTCAGCTCGGCGAGGAAGTCGTTGACATCCCGGAACTGCCGGTAAACGGAGGCAAACCGGACGTAGGCCACCGTATCGAGATGGTGCAGTTCTTCCATGACCTTCTCCCCGATGGTCGCCGAGGGGATTTCCTTACCCAGACTTTCCTGGCAGGACCGCTCCACCTTGTCCACTACCGCGTCGATCTCGTCGATGCTGACCGGCCGCTTCTCCAGGGCCTTGATCAGGCCGTTGCGGATCTTCATGCGGTCGAAGGGTTCCCGCCGACCGTCTTTCTTCACCACCATGGGCAGGACGTCCTCGACGACCTCGTAAGTCGTGAAGCGCTTGTTGCAACCCAGGCACTCGCGGCGCCGCCGGATGGCGTTCCCGTCCTTGCTGATCCGGGAATCGATGACGCGGTTCTCGCCGTGATGACAGAAAGGGCATTTCATATCAGTCGCACTCCCACGCCGGCCTCCGCCAGGATGTCCTCCGCCAGGGAGTCCCGGTAGCGATCCCGGATGATCACCGACCGGATGCCGGCATTGATGATCATCTTCGCGCAGATCACGCAGGGATGATTGGTGCAGTAAAGCACCGCATCCTTGACGCTCACCCCGTGGAGGGCCGCCTGAATGATGGCGTTCTGTTCCGCATGGAGCCCCCGGCAAAGCTCATGACGCTCTCCGGAGGGAATCTGCTGCTGTTCCCGGAGGCATCCCAGCTCGAGACAGTGGCGCAGCCCCTTGGGGGCGCCGTTGTAGCCTGTTGCCAGGACGCGGCGGTCTCCCACCAGGACGGCCCCGACCTGGCGGCGCCGGCAGGTGGAGCGCCGGGCCACCAGCGCGGCGATATCCATGAAATATTCATCCCAGGAGGGGCGTTGCTCCAAGATGTTGCCTGCCGTCATATCTCCCGCACCCGTAAATGCAACCGCAGCTCCTGATCCCCTCAGGGGTGCTTATTATCCCCCTTTACAAAATTTTCGTCTCGTCCGCCCGCCTTGGCTTCCGGTGCTTTCTCTCCGTTGGGGATATGGGTAAACACCGGCATGTCGATGCCAGAGCGTTCGGTGACGGCCTCAGTCCCGGAAGCCGGAATTTTTCAGCCGTTCCGGATAGAGCGGGAACCGGGTGCAGAGGTCGGCGACGCTTTCCCGGACCTCACGGATCCTTTCCTCGTTCTTTATATCCTTCAGAATCATGGCAATGAAACCGGCGATGGTCCGCATCTCTTCCTCTTTCATGCCCCGGGTGGTCAGCGCCGGTGTTCCCAGCCGGATCCCGCTGGTGATCTGGGGCCCCCGGGTGTCGAAGGGGATGCCGTTCTTGTTGACGGTGATTCCCGCCTGATCCAGTGCCTCCTGGGCGTCTTTGCCCGTTATGCCCTGGTCGGTGAGGTCCACGAGCATGAGATGATTGTCCGTCCCTCCGGAAACGAGACGGAATCCTGCGGCCGTAAGGGCGGCGGCCAGGGCCTGGGCGTTCTTTACGATCTGTGCCTGATAAATCTTGAAATCCTCCGTCAGGGCTTCCTGGAAGGCCACCGCCTTGGCGGCGATGACGTGCATCAGCGGGCCGCCCTGCATCCCCGGGAAGACGCGGCTGTTGATCACGGCGGCCCGATCCTGACGGCACATGATCAAACCGCCCCGGGGCCCCCGCAGGGTCTTGTGGGTGGTTGAGGTTACGAATTCGCAGACCGGAATGGGGGAGGGGTGGAGTCCCGTGGCGACGAGACCGGCGATGTGGGCGATGTCGGCCATGACGGCGGCGCCCACCATATCGGCGATCTGCCGGAATTTTTCGAAATCGATGGTCCGGGGGTAGGCGCTGGCGCCCACGACGATCAATTTGGGCCGGTGTTTTTTCGCCTGATCCTCCACCTCGTTGAAATCGATGGTTTCGGTGTCCCGGGAGACGCCGTAGGCCACGACATTGTAGAGCCGGCCGGAGAAATTGGCGGGACTGCCGTGGGAAAGATGGCCGCCGTGGGAGAGATTCATGCCCAGGATCGTGTCTCCGGGTTGCAGCACGGCGAAATAAACCCCCATGTTGGCCTGGGTTCCCGAATGGGGCTGGACGTTGACATGGTCGGCGCCGAAGAGCTGCTTGCACCGTTCGATCGCCAGGGCTTCCACGACATCCACATATTCGCAGCCGCCGTAGTAGCGCTTGGCCGGGTAGCCTTCGGCATACTTGTTGGTCATGATGCATCCCTGGGCCTCGAGGACCGCTTCGCTTACGAAGTTTTCCGAGGCGATCATCTCCAGCTTGCCGGCCTGACGCCGCGTTTCCTCCCAAATGGCCCTGGCCACCTGCGGATCGATCTTGAGTAGTGATGACATGGATTCCCTTCCCTCCTGTGTTATTTCTTTCTGAAAAG
>Ga0116160_1001366_pt1 | contig 25411 bp, 21 predicted proteins | sample AD_JPNAS2_MetaG_FD_89879 | JGI IMG/M metagenome (GOLD analysis project Ga0116160, IMG submission 89879) | Active sludge microbial communities of municipal wastewater-treating anaerobic digesters from Japan - AD_JPNAS2_MetaG | ecosystem: Engineered > Bioreactor > Anaerobic > Digestate | place...
CCCTCATAAATAGCATCTCGCGTTAAGATTCCTGCCTGCGCAGGAATGACGCCGGAGGTAGGTGCAACGACGGCGTACACAGGAATGGCGCCGGGAGCGGGTGTGCCGGAGGAGGTATGTCTCAGGGCATCACTCCGCTCTGAATCTGAGTGACTGCCTTCGTCAGAGCCCGCTTGTGTGCCAATGCGGAGATTGGCGTTCCCAGGGGAAGAATTGCCTTTCCCTGTCACACCTGCGAATGCGGCAACTTCCGACCTTGTGCTATACTTCCACGATACCCCCGGAGTCAATCCAGAGTTCCGGGTTTATCTGAAAGTACTGCCATGAACGAAGACAAACTGCGACAACTTCTCGCCGATGTGGCTTCCGGCGCAGTGCCTCAGGCAGAGGCTTATGCCAGGCTCCGCGAGCTCCCTTTTGAAGATCTGGGCTATGCCAAGATTGATTTTCACCGGTCGCTGCGCAAGGGCTTTCCCGAGACTATTTTCTGTCAGGGCAAAACGCCTGAACAGACAGCGTCCATCGCCCGGCGCATGGTCGACCGGGGCGTTATGGTGCTTGGCACACGGTGCAGCCCTGAATGCTTTGCTGCCGTGAAGGAAGCGGTGCCTGAGGCGAAATATCACGAGACAGCCCGGCTCTTTACGGTACTTTGCGAAAAGACGACACAGCGCCCCGGCTACATAGCCGTACTTTGCGCAGGCACCAGCGACCTGCCTGTGGCGGAAGAAGCGGCGGTGACCTGCGAAGTTCTGGGCAACCGGGTGGAACGCATTTATGATGTGGGCGTTGCGGGACTGCACAGGCTGCTGGAACATCAGGAACAGCTGATCCATGCTTCCGCGCTGATTGTATGTGCCGGTATGGAAGGAGCACTACCCAGCGTTGTGGCGGGGTTGACCCCGGCCGTGGTGATTGCGGTTCCGACGAGTGTTGGCTATGGCGCCAGTTTCGGAGGAATAGCAGCGCTTCTGGGCATGTTGAATTCCTGTGCACCCGGGCTGACTGTAGTGAATATAGACAACGGATACGGTGCGGCAGTTGCTGCATCCATGATCAACCGGACGGCGGAGAGGAGTCAATCCGAATGAAAGTCTTATATCTTGATTGTTTTTGCGGTATCAGCGGCGACATGACCGTGGCTGCGCTGCTGGATGCCGGAGCAGATTATTCTCTGATTCAGCATGCCATCGCCTCTATGAATCTCGAGGGGCTTCGCATTGAAAAAGATCAAGTGCACAAGAAGGGGATCCAAGCCGCCCGCTTTCAGGTGCTGGTGGATCCGGGGGTGAAGCAGCCGCACCGGCATCTCCATCACATCCTTGAGATTATAGAAAAGGCAGATATGCCTCAGGCTGTAAAAGAAAAAGCGGCAGGCGTTTTTCAGTGTCTTGGCGAAGCCGAAGCGGAAGTACACGGCACAACGGTTGCAAAAGTGCATTTTCATGAGGTGGGTGCATTGGATTCCATTGTGGACATCGTCGCAGCCAATCTGGCGCTCCATTCTTTGGGTGTTGAAAAGGTGATTTCCTCACCGCTGGTGACCGGGCAGGGAACAGTGGCGTGCGACCACGGCATTATGCCTGTGCCGGCACCTGCCACCGCTGTACTGCTTAAAGGCATTCCCTGGCATTCCGGCGGTGTTGACGGGGAACTGGTAACGCCTACCGGAGCGGCACTGGTACGTCATTGGGCGGACAGTTTCGGCGGCGCCGACTTTTCAGAAGTGAACGCCATCGGTCATGGTGCCGGCACCCGTGATCTTCCCGACCGCGCCAATGTGCTCCGTGTGTTTGTCGGTACGGCACAGCAGATACCGGCAGCATCTGATCATGTCAATGTGGTGGAAACGATGGTGGATAATCTGAACCCGGAGCTGGCAGCAGTCATTATCCCCGCCCTGCTGGAAGCGGGTGCCCTTGATGCCTGGACAGCTCCTGTGCAGGCGAAAAAAGGGCGCACCGGGCTTCACATTACAGCACTTTGTGACGATGCTGCTCTGTCCCGGGTTACAGACAGTCTTTTCGTTCAGTCCGGCACGTTGGGCATTCGTTTTCGCCAGGAAGCACGGCGGATTCTGGAGAGGGAAGCTGTGATGCTTTCCACACCCTGGGGCGATGTGCGCGGTAAAAGAAGCAGGCTCCGGACTCTGATCGAAAACAGTACCCCGGAGTACGAAGATTGTGCGATGCTTGCGGCGCAGCATGGTATTCCTGTGCGAAAAGTGTATGAGGCGGCGCTGGCAGACAGCGTAAAAGGTGGCAGCGTATGAGTGAAAAGATTGCGCTTTATGCGGGAAGTTTTGATCCTCCCACACTCGGGCATCTGGATCTGATTGAGCGGGCTTCCAAAATCTTCGATCGGCTGATTGTTGCCGTAGCGAATAATGATCAGAAAACTGCGCTGCTCTCTGTGCCGGAGCGCATGGAATTGCTCCGCGGCATGACCCGATCAATGGACAGAGTGGAGATCGACCAGTTCGAGGGGCTTACGGTGGAATATGCCCGGGAAAAAAAAGCGGTTGCTTTGATCCGGGGACTCCGCGTCGTGTCCGACTTTGAATTTGAGCTGTCTCTGGCGATCAACAATCAGAAACTTAATCCGGAGGTGGATACGGTCTGCCTCATGCCCAGTGAGCCTTATCTCTTTCTGAGTTCACGGCAGGTGAAGGAGATCGCACGGTTCGGTGGCAGGATCAGCCATTATGTGACGCCGGAAGTGGAAAAATGTCTTCGTGAAAAGCTGCGGGGTGAGTAAAAAAGTGCGGATCGGCTCAGTTGTCTGAGGCTCTTTCTTTTCCGAATTTCTGCCTGTCACGGATATTCCGGAAAAAATTGCTGAGGACTGTGCCGCAGGCCTCTTCGCAGAGGCCGCCGATGACGGCAGGGCGATGATTGAACCTTGTGTCTTCCAGCAGGTTCATAAGAGAGCCGCAGCAGCCCGCTTTAGGGTCGTAGGCTCCGAAATATACTTCAGCGATTCGGGACAGGATAATGGCTCCGGCACACATGGGGCAGGGTTCGAGGGTCACATAAAGCCTTGCTTTTTCCAAACGCCAGCTTCCGTGGTGCTCCGCTGCGGCTGTAATGGCGATCATTTCAGCATGTGCTGTCGGATCCTGCAGCATTTCCCGCTGATTGTATCCTCTGCCGATGATGTGATTTTCCAGCACAATGACGCATCCGACCGGCACCTCACCCTGCGCCTCTGCTTTTTCTGCTTCGCGCAATGCCTGCTGCATATAATATTCATGGGAAGTAGGAATCATGGCGGCATTGTGTCTCAGTAGGCAGGAAAAAGTCAAACAGCAGGCAGCCGCAGCGCTGCTTTTTCCTTCTGTCCGGATGGATGCCGATCGAAAAAAGATGTAAGGCTTGAAATTTGTTGACAAATTGTACATACTATTAAAGAGTTACGTGTATTGTTTTTAACACTGCTAACCAAAAGAGTAAAGAGTATACCTTAGATGAATCAGGAAGTTTTTGCACCGCCTGAATATAAAGAAGGTATTGATGCGGATGCCGTTTGCGGTCAGTGCAACACGGTCAATCCTGAAGGTACCCTTTTGTGTAAAGTCTGCGGCAACAACCTGCGTGATCAGCGGTTGCTACGCATGACAGCGGATCAGATGCTGGAGGGAGAAGCAAAATCAGCCTCCAACTCGACACTCCTGTACAAACTGCTTCCCATCCTGGGGCTGCTTTTTGTCCTTTGGCTCGGAGTCAATGCACGACAATTAATGACGTCTATGACGTCCACCCAGAAAACCGATTACGAGCTGGCAGGTGCTCTGGCGGCGAGCCTTTGGAACGGCGAAGGCAAAGAACGCTATGATGATCTGGCTGCACGCATTCAGCTGACCAGGGCAAGCGAAACCGCTGCCGATCATGCACGGCTGACTGTACGGCCCATGTCCGCCATCAAAAGCGGGAGTTATGCCGTTTTTATGCGGACAGGCACGGAAGAGCGTTTTGTAGGGATTGCCCGCATTGCGGTGGAGAATGACTCCGTCTACTATGCGGCACTCATGAAAAATGCAACGGAATTCCGGGGGAAAGCATCTCTGAGCGATGGGCTTTTTGTTTCCCGGTGGGATAACTCGGGTCTCTTTTCCGGAGGTGCCTTTTATGCCATGGCCGGCACGGCGCAGATACAGCCGGACGGGTCGGTGTCCCTCAGCGGACAGAGCGACCTGAATACTCTTCAATACAACTGCAGCGCCTATTTAATGCAGGATTAATGTGCCGGCGCATCTGCAGTCCTGTCTCCCTGAAGCGGCAATACTGCCGTCTTGTGAAAGGCAATTGCTTTGTCTGATAAAGGTTTTTTCTCCCGTCTGAAAGAGGGACTCGGCAAGACCCGGGAAGGGTTGTTCGGCGGCGTAAAGCGTCTCTTCTTTAACAGTGCTCAGCATGCGGATTTATATGAGGCACTCGAGGAAACGCTGATCAGTGCCGACGTGGGCGTTGAAACGACGCTGGTGCTCATCGAAAACCTCCGACGGCAGGCGAAGGAGCAGGGGATTAAAGAGCCGGAAAAACTGTACGGACTGCTGAAGCAGGAGGTACTGCAGCTGCTGGGTACGGAAGCGCCCGATATTTCCTGGATCAGGGAAGGGGAACCTCATGTCATGCTGATTGCCGGTGTGAACGGCTCCGGAAAAACAACGACAGCCGGGAAAATAGCATTTCGTCTGGCTCAGGAAAAACGGCAGGTGCTGCTCGGTGCTGCCGATACATTCCGGGCGGCGGCAGCCGAACAGCTGACTATCTGGGCGGAGCGTTCCGGCGCGGGAATCATCCGCCATCAGGAAGGTGCCGACCCGGGTGCAGTGGCGTATGACACAGTGGATGCCGGTGCGGCGCGGAAAGTGGATAATATCCTGATCGATACGGCAGGGCGGCTCCATACCAAAGTGAACCTGATGGAAGAACTGAAAAAAGTCCAGCGGGTCATTGACAAACGCCAGCCCGGTGCGCCCCATGAAGTGCTTCTGGTTCTGGATGCCACCACGGGCCAGAACGGGCTTCAGCAGGCGACGCAATTCACTCAGGCACTGCAGGTAACCGGTATTGTGCTGACCAAACTGGACGGCACCGCAAAAGGCGGCATGGCGCTCGCTATCCGCAGGCAGCTGGGCATTCCCATTAAAATGATAGGCGTTGGCGAAAGCGCAGAAGACCTGCAGCCCTTTAATGCCCAGGATTTTGTCAACGCCCTTTTCGACTGATCCCTCAGGATTCCCTGCTGTCGTCACCATCGAGCTGTTGCTGCAGCAAAGCGAGGTCATCCTCTGCCAGGCGGAAAAAGCGGTTGTTCAGAAAGGCTGCTTCCCGGGTCATCCCCATTTTCCACAGCTGTGCCATGTAAAAACGCTTGAGATCACCATCCAGCAATTCAAGAGCGGGGTAGATGACTTTTCTTCTCTGCGCCACAGGATAGTAGATTCCCAGCTGTTTTTCCGCTTCTTTTTCCGGCGGCGTAATCCATGCCCAGTTAATCCGCAGTATGCGGCTTCCCGGGAGTCGCAGCGGGAAGGGACCTTCTTTGCCGGTAGTGCGGAATGCTTTCTGCCCTTCCTCTATGCGCTGCCGGATCTCTTCAGGCGGAGGGTGATGCAGCCGGATATCCAATGAAATGAAATGGTGTCGTGTGGCACCGAAGCGATGCGCGACCTGGAACACTTCGCAGGTATAGCAAAGAGAATGAATATCCTGATCCCGAAGAAGAATCAGTGTGTCGGGCGGCAGATGGGGGCCGTGCCCCCCGCTGAAAGCCGGATTGACCAGCAGGGTATCTTTGGTTTTCATCAGGATCCAGGGGCGTTCGATAAACAGACTGCGGCGGATGCCCAGAAAGAAAAAACTGCCCGCCATCAGTGCCGGAATCAGAGCAAGTCCGTAGTTCATTCTCCCGGAAAAAGGGCCGAAAGCCGCAAGCGCAATAACACCGAAAAAGGCGGCACCCTGAAGCAGCCCCTTCCAGGAATGATCCTGAAAAAGAAGGAGGGGCCGCTCACCGGCAGCAGATTTAAAAGGCTTGAGTTCCATGGGGCTGCATATATGGTTACACCGGGTTCCGAAGACCCCGGGTGGCTTCCCGGAGCTGATCCATGATTTCCTGACTGATGCTGAAAAGCCCGGGGCGACTGCTGCAAAGTGCAAAGCGTTCATCCGCATTGTCCGGGCTGATACCGCCGATAGTCAGCGAAATCACCTGATCTTCCGTGGTGATGGAGGCTGTGAACACGGGCGCATCAAGCCCATACACCGCCGGGTCTTCCGGCATCGCCGCAGAGAGAATATGCCGGGCTTGCAACGGGCTGATGGCACCGAGCAGCATGTCAAAATCGCTCTGGTTCAACGGGGCGGTGTTGTCGAGATCAGCATGCTTCCAGCGGCCTTCTTCCTGCAGGAAACGGTATTCCTGCCCATCCAGCGTAAATGTCAGTGCGCGCACCTTGTCTTTCTGCAGGCGGAGTATTTCCCGGGAACGGAAGGTTTCGGCATCGCATAGGAGCATTTTAACGCCCACGCCTGTGAGTTGAATTATTCCGCCGCTGTCCTGTCGTGCCCACCACAGATTTTCATCGGAAGGATGGGGCGCCAGTGCCAGCGAGGAGCTCGTGTCATCTTCACGCTCAATGGTGATCGTTCTGTCGGCATTATTGAGAGCCTGCTCCGCATCCGGGGAGTCGACGGCAGCATCTCCGGCAACGGTTTTGATGAATTGAAGAAAAGCATTCACCGCTGTATCATTCACATTGTCCATTTCCGGTTCGAGGAGTTTCCACCGGCCTGTTTCGTCCTTGCCCAGCGTGAACCGGCTGTCCGGTGCGTCGTAAATGAGTTTGCGGATATCGCTGATTCTCCGGGTGATCAGGCGCAGATCCCGCCACTCCAGCGGGCTGCGTGGCAGGAGCCCTGCCAGTTGGGCATCGGCAACCATGATGGACTGCTCGCCTTCCACACGGACAAAAAGGCCTTCTTTCCCCGGGGTGGTGTCTATATCACCCAGCCAGAGGGTACGCCAGTCCGTGCTGTTCCTGTCTTTCACGGACAGACGCGCTTTCGGCGGATCGAGTCCGTAATCGGCGAGATTTTCAGGTGCGTCGATAAACTCGGTACATACGGCATACTGCAGTGTTTCGCTGAGTGCCTCCACTTTTTCATAATTGGCAAGGGCATCAACGGGAGAAGTCAGCTTCCAGGGGGCATCATCAGTGCCGCGCTCCACACGAATCAGGACAGATTCTGCGCCGACTTCAGGGTAGGTGCGCTCTTCACCACTTTCTTTTTCGCCTTCTTCCTTTTCTGCCGGGGCACCCGACCAGATGCGGGCAAACTCCAGTTCCCGGATCTTTTCCTCACGGTCGGCCACCAGATACCGGTGGCGCAGTTCCAGAAGGGAACGGTTTAATTCAAAAAATGCTTCTGTGGTGATTAGAAAAACATTTCCTCCATTGAGCCGGGCGTAATGGTGCCGCTCCAGAATATCGATGTCTCCCAGCTGCAGGGCGAAAGACTCGCCTGAATCCAGCGTGCCGTTCAGGGTGAGGACGGGTGGCTCCAGACCGTATTGCGCAAGATCGGTGATATCTGCAGGCAGGGAACGCTCATTGATGAGAGCGGCAATATGCTGCGCTACTCTGTTCCACATGATCTGAAAGGGGGCAATGGAAGCATTGGGCTCTGTGATCTTCCAAAGACCTCCGGCTGACCGTTCTCCCCGGATGATGAGCTCCGGATCCCGATGATGAAAGGTGAGTTCCCGGATCGCCGGGGCTTCAAACGAAAAAACCTTGCCCGCTTCCAGTGCCTGTTCCGCATGGCGCCGCTCTTTCCATCCCATAAAGACGTAAAGAGCGCAAAGCAGAAGGAGCAGCACCGACAGGAAAAAGATTTGCTTCAGCTTCAACGGAATTTCCTCCGTACCAGATGAACAGCAATACCGGCAAGTACGATGGTCTGCACTGTAAAGAGAATGGATACCCACGCCAGCGTGCGCTGCTGCGCTGCAGTGAGAATGAGTGGAAGCGCCTCTCTGCCTGTCGGTCTCATGGCGATCAGATCTTCACTTTCCGTCAGCCACGCAAAGATGTTCAGCAGAAAATTAAGATTGCCCGGAATGATGATATTGGCGTTGGCAGCAAAATCTGAATCGCCCACCACAACAATACGGGTATCTCCCTTTCCTTTGGGATTGCCCGATTTGTCCGCCGGCGCAATGCCTGCCACTGCCAGAGAAACAGGCCCTGCTTTTTCTTCCGCATCCTGCTGCGCCTGACCGGTCTGCAACAGCTTCTCCGCATCGCTCTCCGCCCAGAAGTCGGGTGTGGTGCGCACCAATTCTGTGAGCGCCACGCCAGCAGGCACTGATTCCGCCGGGGTGACGGAACGCATCGCCTGCAGCAGCAGGGTCTGATCAAATTTTCCGGTAATGGGATGGTTTCTGTTGAAAGAGCCCCGGAATTCCATAAATCCTTCTTCCACCATTTCGAAGGGCTCGTCATCCACTGTCAGCTCCGCACGCCAAATGTTGTCGGAAGCATTGGTAATCACAATATCGCTGCCTACCCGGATGCCGAAGCGTTTTTCCAGGAAAGGCCTCAATTTTTCTTCACCTGTTCCTGCGGGCGGGGCGCGCCAGGGGTCCATGAGCAGGAGCAGTCGCCCGCCCCGATCCATAAATTGGTTCAGTGCCTCAATTTCAACCGGATGGAAATCCATGCCCGGATTGTTGATCACAAGTACATCGGCATCCATGGGGATTTCAGGATCGCTGATTTTTATGCCCAGCCGATCCACCTGATAGGCTTCTCCCTGCAGCAGTTTTCCGAAAATATTGGCGCCCGACTGCTCATCCTCTTCCAGAATATCCCGCTCGCGGTGGCCCGTCAAAAAATAGACTTTTGGCTCACTTTTGCGCAGCACATTGATCAACGCATTGGTAAAGTCACGCTCTTCCAGCCGGGGGCTGCCGCCCGTGAGAAGAATCACCCGCTGCCGGTCTCCGGCACGAAGCACGATGGTTCCCTGCACGGAGGCATGGGTGATGTTCATGGCTTCCAGCCGCGCACGGTCTATGGTCGGATCAAGCATTTCCACTTTCATGAGGGACGTGTGCTCTCTGCAGGCATCAAGAAAGCGCAGCGTTTTATCCCGCGCGATGGTGACCAGTTCCTCTTCCACCTGCAGAAAAAAACAAAGTACTTCCACTTCTGTATTCATGCTCTGGAGCACCTGCACGGTCTGGGTGGAAAGGCTGCGCCTCCCTTCTTCCGTCAGATCCCAGGAGACTTTCCAGGCACTCAGAAAAAGATACAGAACAATACAGATGCCGAGAAAAAGGATGGTGCTCACAGCAGCGCCGAGCCCGCCCGCCGTGCGCCCTTCAATCGCACGATGCTCCGCCAGCGCAGCAGCCAGGCAGATAAGCCAGCCGATGAAAAAAAGAAGACTCAGCCCCAGCGGCAGCAGAACGGCCGGAGAAAAGAATGCCTGTTTCCAGACGAGAATATTCAGGAAAAGCACAAGACATAAAAGCGCGGCAATGCCGAAGAAACTGCGTCCCTGTCTGATCATGGTCATGCTCTCCAGTTCCGGCTTTCGAAAGCTCTGAAAGTCAGGAAAAGAAAGAAGGCGCTGAAGAGGAGGTAATAGCCGATATCCCGGGGATGGACGACACCAAGCGCCATTTCACGGGCGTGCGCATCCACGGGCAGCTCCAGGGTCAGGCCGCGCAGAAGCGCATACACGTGACCGATAGCGGACTGCAGTATTCCGGGCCACGCAGCCGGTGCCGGGTTGCCTTCGGGAAGCTGTTCACTGAGACTTCCTGCAATAAACAGAAAGAGGCTGAGCCCGAAGGTGATGGTTCCCGAAGTGATCTGGTTGCGGGAAATGGAGGAGATGAACAGACCCACACTGATGAAAGCGGCTCCCATCAGCAGCACGGTCAGCATGCCGAAAACAAGCACTGCCGGTTCCATGGGCGACATGACGCCTACCAGAATCAGATGAATGCCGATAATCAGCAGCATGAGCATCACAATCCCGAGGGCGGCGAGATACTTGCCGAAAATAATATCCCGGTCACGAAGCGGCCACGTGTGAAGCAGTTCCATGGTGCCCCGGTGCTTTTCTTCCGCCACAAGGCGCATGGTGATCAGGGGAGCAAGAAACATGATCAGCGTTCCGCAGAAAACGAGATAGGGGCTCAGAAAGGTCTCGGCAAAGTCAGGGGTCGATGTATAGCCGTAGGCAGTGGGGGAGAGGGACATTTTTGCATAGCCAAGCAGGGAGAGCGTGAAGGCAACGCCTGATATGGCGGCAAAAATACCCAGCACCACATACCCGATGGAAGTGGTGAAATAGCTTGAAAATTCGCGGCGGGCAATACTCAGCAAAGCAGTCATGATGATGGTGACTCCTCGAGCTGCTCCGAACTGATGGCGGACATAAACACTTCTTCAAGGCTCCGGCTGCCGGACAGGGTGAGCTGTTCCATGGGACTTTGCGTCACAATCCGGCCGCGGTTGATGATAATGACCTGATCGCAGGTCATGGCGACTTCCGGCAGAATATGGGTACTCAGCAGCACCGTATGATCCTTTCCCAGCGTACGGATCAGGTTGCGGATCTCGACGATCTGTGCAGGATCCAGCCCGACGGTCGGCTCGTCCAGAATGAGAACAGGCGGATTGCCCGCCAGCGCCTGCGCCAGACCGACCCGCTGCCGGTACCCTTTGGACAGGTGACCCACCAGTCTGCGTGCCATATGAGTCAGGCCGCAATGCTCCATGATCCGGTCACGCTCGCCGCGCAGCGCTTTTCTGCCGATTCCTTTGACCCGGCACACATGACTCAGGAAAGCGGTTACGGACATTTCCTCATAAAGCGGCACATGCTCCGGCAGGTAGCCGATGCGCCGTTTAATTTCCAGCGGATGTTCGTGCACTTCCAGCCCGTCGATGTATGCCCGGCCACTGCTTGCCGGGAAAAAGCCTGTGAGGATGCGCATGGCTGTGCTTTTGCCGGCGCCGTTAGGTCCCAGAAATCCGGCAATGCAGCCCTTTTCCACCTGAAAAGAGGCGTCGCTCAGTGCCGTGATGGAACCGAAAGATTTACTTAGATTATCTGCCTTGATCATGGAAAACCCTGTGTGTCGGTACAGTCGGGAAATAGTGACTCGGTATCAGTATTCTACCTTATTGACATGGCATACCGGAAAGAATGCCACCCGATGCGGACGGATGAGATATGTGCCCGCACTTCTTTATGCCTGTAACCAGTAGGGTACATTAACAGGCGTCGTTTTTCAAGAACCGGAGGAATGCGGTTCAGGTTTCTTTCTGCAGCAGCTGCCGGGCGACGGGCCAGAGTATTTCAAAATAATCTTGCCCGGGCTTTGCCAGATCCCTGGTATTCCTGAAAAGACGCCAGGCGTAGGGAATCAGGCTCACGGAAAGGGGAAAGCGCAGAAAAGAAGGATCGAGACCGCCCAGACGAACCCGATCCAGTCCGTCGGCATCTTTCAGCAGTGCGGTAAGTGTCCGGCAGGGATGATCCAAGGGCACTTCCTCCAGACAGTGGTGGGTCACCGCAAAGAAGATTTCCGTCCAGTCTTTTTCTTTGACGCCGCAACCCTCAAACAGGGTCTTCAGTTCCGGATTATCCTGCACTTTTCCCACCGCATACAGCCCATGTTCAGGCGAAACACCATCATCCACTCTGCCGAGGTCATGTATATAGGCGGCCGCCCAGGCTTTCAGGGCATAGTCTTCCAGACCGAGTGCTTTTGTAAGGATAAAGGTATGGATGATGACCCGGGATACATGGGGCTGGCCGTGTATAGGGCTGTGCCGGGTGAAAAGCTCAGGCACCGGTGCCAGCTGCGAAAGAGGCAGCGGTATCGGATTGACCAGTTCAAAAGAATGTTGCTTCATTTTTTGCTCCGGTTCAGCGAAGATAAGGAGATGCCCCGTCAATGGCATTATCTCCTAACAGCCGGGAGATAATACCTTCCATTGCCTGTGCCCAGAGAGCATAGCCTTCTTCGCCGGGATGCTCATAATCAGGCATCAGCCTGGGATTGATCGTGCCGTCTTCCCTATGAAAACAGTAATTCACATCCCTGTAAAAGACGTGCGCATTGTCGGCAAGCGCCGCAATCGTCCTGTTGACAGCGCTGAGTTTCTCCCATTCATTATCCGGTTTTTCCCCCCGATAAAAGACGCCGAGCAGCAGAATTTTTGCATCCGGCAGATTTGAACGGAGGCGCTCCACAATGGCGGTGATGCCTTCCGCGATTTCTTCAGCGCTGTTATGCGGCCCGTTATTCTGCCCGATCATCACAATGGCGAGAGCGGGCGCAATATCCTTGATATTTCCATGATCCAGCCGCCAGAGGACATGTTCTGTTCTGTCTCCGCTGATTCCCAGATTAACGGCCTGGCGATGGGCATAGTAGTGATCCCAGACAGACTTACCGCTGTCTTCCCACCCTTCAATAATGGAATCGCCAATCCACAGAAGATTTACCTGACCCTGTTCAATGCGGGCGTTGATTGCCTCGTGCCGTTCCAGCCAGGAAGATTTGTCCCGGGGTGTCGGCATGACGGCACTGTGAAGAGCAGCATGCTGGGCTGCTGTTGATGAAACCAGAAACAGTACCAAAAAACCGGGTGTCAACAGGCGCCGGGTATGCACGAAAGAGCGTCCTTTCAGAAGTAAGTCTATTTTCGGAAAAAAGAACTTTGCGCAAGAAGCAGCATAACACATCCAAGAAGCAAATAGTCCCCCAAGGCTTTTCCGCTGCCTGAACAGCCGTCGCAGGCGGAAACGGGCTCTTTTTCCCTTTCCGGTATTTCACCTTCTTCCGGCAATGCCTCTTCGTTTCCGTCTGGTGCTGTTGTTTCTCCTTCATCAGGAAGCGCTTCGTCAGGCTCTCCTTCCCGGGCGGGCGGATCGACATCTGTATTCCCTTCTCCTTCGTTTTCCGTCAGCTCATCGGGGTCACGTCCGTTGGAGATGCGCAGGTTTACAGAAGAGCCCTTTTTAACCCGGGTTCCGGGTGCGGGGTCCTGTCCGCTTACATGCCCGGCAGGGATCAGTGTATCAAAGACCTGTTCAATGATGCCGGGCACCAGTGCCAGCTCCTCCAGCATATCCAGCGCTTCCAGCGCATCCATACCTGCCAGTGAAGGTACGCCGATTCGGGGCTCAGCACCAAGGCTGATGACAAGATCAATGGGAGTGCCCGGCGGCAGATAACGGTAGGCGGAGGGACTCTGGCTGATTACTCTCCCGTACGGCACGTTTTCATCATGTGCTTTTTCAATGCTGCCTGTGGAAAAACCCGTCTTTTCCAGAAGTGCCTGTGCCTCACTCAGTGTCTGCAGAAGCAGATTGGGCAGCTCGATCGCTTCACCGTTTTCCGGCAGGGGACCTTTGGAAAGCACCAGTTTCACCGCACTGCCCGGAGCCACCAGCATTCCCGCTGCCGGTATCTGTTCGAGCACCTGATTGTAAGGGGCTGTTTCATCATGAGAGAAATCAACGCGACCCAATTCCAGCCCCGCATGCTGAAGCCGCTGGTCAGCATCCATCAGATCGGTGCCTGTAACATCAGGTACGGCGATTTGCGGCGTGCGTCCCAGACTTACCGTCAGATTTACGGATGTACCGGGAAACACCACACTGTTGGCGGCGGGATACTGATGTGACACATATCCGGCCGGGATATTCTTATGATGCTCTTCCGTCACTGTCCCGATTTGAAGCCCGGCAGAGCGAATGTACTGTTTTGCCTCAGCAAGCAGAAGCAGAATGCAATTGGGGACATCAGTCAAGCCCAGATTCCCGTTTTCACCTTCCCGTACTGTTTCACCTTCGGGGTCGGTAATATCCGTATTCTGCCCTTTAGAGATGATAAGGGATACCGTTGAGCCTGCCGGCACCAGTTCGCCGTAGAAGTGGCCGCAGCCGATGACAAGATCTTTGGCGACTGAATCGGAAAATTCATATCGATGCACTCCCGTTTTCAGCCCGGCTTCCTGAATCAATGTCTTTGCCTGTGCTGCTGTTTTGCCCGCTACGTCCGGAACCAGTGCCATTTTCTCTTCGTGGCTCTGCACTTTCGTTACTGTGAATGATTCCGTTAACGGCGGCAGGTTTTTCGCTCTCGAAGAAAACTGCCAGGTGCCGGCGGACAATGGACCGATCAGCGTTCGTCCCGCGCAAACCGGATCCATGACAGTCAGACAGGGGCGGTTTGGCTCGGGTATAAACTGGACACCTATCTGACGGGTTTTGGCATCGATGGAAAAGACAGGCCGACCCAACTCATGAAAAGCACAGGAGTCGTTTGTCGGCATCACGGGCAGCTTAAAGTCGACCAGCAGATAACGCTGGCCGAGCACGGATTTCTCAACAAAGGCGTAGTAGGGCGCACGACATTTCACCCACCAGTACCAGTACACCACCGGCACAGGGTTGGGGATAATTTCCCCTTCGGGGTTTTCGTTTCCGTTTCCGCCGGAGGATTCGGTGTAGAAAATGCCGATAGTCCAGGAATTGACCCGTTCACCTGCAGTATTGGAACCCTGCCCCTCCAGTGTCCACCGTTGATTTACTTTTTCACCCTTAAAAGCCTGAATGCCGCTAACCGTATGATCGAACCATATCTCATCATACCATTTGGGCAGCGTGTATTTTTTCCCTGTGCTGCTGATGATTGAAAAGGTACACAAGTCAGCATAGGCAGCGACTCCGGAGAGGGTAATGGAGACATGTGATACTTTTGCATTGGCGGGGGCATGCCCGATGGTAACACTTTGCTGGTTTCGGAAATTGATGGCAAAGCCGGAACCGTTGCCATATGCAACAGCCTCCGCTTTATCAGCAGGCATCCCGACGGTGATCTCTGTCCGTGTCCACAGAATATCAAAAGAAAGCCCCTGCTCCCGGAGGTATTGTGCGGCGGCTTCGGGCAGAATGACCATCGGCTGGCTGTCGCTTCCTTTTTCAGGAAGCAGTTCGACGCCGAGCATTTCGGAGGCAAGAGCCAGCGTAGTATCGTCCGGGAAGCGCAGGCAGGATACCGTGTCGGCTTCTGCCGTAGCGGCGAAAAAGGCGAAGACAAGCAAAAACGACAGTACAGAAAAAAGTTTCATGGATAATCCCCTGTTATTTCCAAAATCCTCAAAATTACCGGTAACGGCTTATTATAACCAATGATTCCAGAAATGTAAAGGGCGCGGCGCCTCCGGTATTTAGTCTGTTTCAGGAGGGGCAATAAAAAAAGTGCGTTCCTCCTGCCCACCTGCCGCCGGAATTTCTATGACCGCTGCAGCGCTGTTTTCGTAGGGGCGGGTAACGCTCCATCCTGTGCCGGCAGGCGCCACACAGATGGCATCCAGATAGGGTGCCATGCGCTCAGGAAGGAAGATGCAGGTAGGCGCTTTGATTGTCGGGTCCTCTTTCCATCGGCACTCGAAGCTCCCTTTTTCAAAATCTGTGGCGCATGAAAGGAGGATGCCGCTTGTGTTTCTGGCGATGGGACGTTCAAAAATTTCATGGCAGGGGCTGTCGTTAAGCCCGTAGCTGTAGTCCCAGTAGGTATTGCTCATGAGATATTTTTCCATCATGGCAACCGTGAACCGTGCTGAGGGAAGAATCCCGGCGGAACCTCTGCCGAAGGCGCCCCACTCACCGATGAGCACCGGCATGTCCAGACGCTTTCCCGACTCGGCGTGGCGCCGGAAGATCAGTTCAAGCCGTCCGTTGAAAGCGAGTTCAAGATCGTGGGTGTCCACAACTATGTCGTAAGCGTGAGGCGCATAGGCAAGCAGAGGATCCCGTTGTCCTGTTTCGTCCACCAGCGGCTGCACACCGGTGGGCACACCCATGTTGGCGGAGATGTTCGTCTCCAGGAAGATAATATGGTTCTGATCTACAGACCGGATGGCATCACGAACCCGTTGGAACATGGCAGTAAGCCTGGTGCTTTCGAAGTCGACGCAAAGAGGGGCTGCCGCATCGAGCAGCGCCTGATACAGTTCCAGATTCTGCATCTGTTTCGCAAGGACACTGCGCAGGTTCCGCTGTGGATTGGGCTGCATGACTTCGTCCAGCGTCAGCGGTTTATCGCCTTCCGCCAGTTTGTCGGTATTGCTCACATAGGCGTTGAGCACTTCAAGAATAATCGCTGCATTGCCGCTGCCGATATTGGGCTCATTGAAAAGATCATAGGCAATGACGGCGGGTTCATCTTTATATCGTTCCGCCAGTTTTTTCCAGGCGGCGGCAAAATGATCCTGCACGCCGACACCATCAGCGCAGGGTTTGTTTGCCCAGAAATTATCAAAGACCGTTTGCACTGCCGGGCTGATCATGTAGGCGTCGCTCCAGATGGCACCCCGCAGATGCGGCATGCCGTCGTCGAGGGTAGCCCAGTCCGGTGCACCGTTCCCGTACTTGTGATTGAAAAGATCCTGATGCATGTCGAGGAAGACATAAAAACCGTATTGCTTTGCGAGAGCAATCCATCCGTCGAGTTTTTCCAGATAAGCCTCATCAAAACGATTGATTTCCGGCTCCAAACCGTCCCAGCTGACACCGAAACGTATGCAGTTCCAGCCCCAGGCGCGGAGCTGCTCAAAGTCCTTTTCCGTTACACGTGGCTGATAATTCCCCTGACGGTTTTTGCTCACAATATTAATCCCGTGCAGGAGCAGGTGCCTGCCTTCGGGATCGATGAAGCGGCCGTCTTTTACGGACACAAAGCCCGACGCAGGGCGGGCATGGGCTGGGGAGAAAAGGCAGAGCATCAAGCCTGTGAGCACAGCGGAGAAGAACCTGAGGCGTAAAGGAACAGTTGAAGACGTTTGCATGGTATTCCTTATCCTGCACAAGAATGAATTGAAAGAAAGGGAACAGAAAAAGGCCGGAACCGCTGGGATTCCGGCCTCTGAAGGCATAACAGGGATTGGTAATTAGTAGCGGTTGCGTCCGCCACCGAAGCCACCCCGACGCGGGGCACGCTCTTCACGGGGACGTGCTTCATTGACTGTAATGTTCCGGCCGGAGACTTCCGCGCCGTTCAGCTTGCTGATGGCAGTCCTTGCCTCTTCGGCATTAGCCATTTCAACGAAGCCAAAGCCCTTAGAGCGGCCGGAGTCGCGATCGGAGATCACGTTTGCGGAAGTCACTTCACCGTAAGCAGAAAAGAGCTCGCGCAAGTCTTCGCTGGAAGTGCTGTAAGAGAGGTTGCCGACATAGACGTTCATACTCGAGATATCCTATTTGCCATGAGTTCAGTTGGAATCGAAAGTATGCCCATGGCAACAGACCACTTCGATGCACGTCTCCCTCGAGACGATCAAAAACAGCTTATGGTGGAGGCGGCGGGAATCGAACCCGCGTCCGATAGCGCTTCCATGTCAGTATCTACGTGCGTAGTCTTTCTTTTGGGGATTCGCCCTTCCGGAACGCGTCAGACTCGCTTCCCGGCGTCGCTAGACAACTGTATACTCTCCCCGGTGCGCTGTCCGTTCCCGGATTGAGGCCCGCTGTCGGCGTTCCTGTCTGCTAGCAGGCAGTCGCAGGAGGAACGTGCTGTCTTTTAATTAGGCAGCAAGGGCGAAGTTATTGTTCGCAGTTAACTTGTACCGGTTTTTTACGAGGCCACCGGAGTCCTCGGCACGCTGCTCACACTTCAATCACCACCGTCGAAACCATGTCGCCCCCGCATTTATTTCATACAGACAACTTCCTGCAAAAGGCTCCATACAGATTATGCCACTAATGCTTTATAAAAAGCAAACTTTTTTCCTTTTTTCAAAATTCGGGTCAAAAGCACAATTCGCCATAAGCGGGGGATTCAGGATAAGCAGGCAATGCCCAGAGGCTGTTTTCCTCTTCAATATTTTTCCTGTGCCTGTGAAAATTGATCTGCCAGTTTTCAGTGCGGCCCGGCGTGCCGCCGAGAATTGTAAAGGGCAATGCAACAGTGGCGCTCCAGCCTCCCGCTGTCTGCTCCGCCTGAGCACGCCAGTCCGCATCCCAGCCGGGGTCCCACTGATTGCTGTCGCCGAGGCTGTCCATGGCATCGTAGCGCGCTCCTTTAGGGTTGATGATGAATCGGCGTGCGGCACTGTTCCCGCACTTAATCCGGATTTCAACACTTTCCTCTTCCCACAGGGGATCATCATTTCCGGTCATGACAGCGGTAGCGGCATGGGGTGTGGGATCCTGCGCAATTACGCCTATAAACAAGTGCGTGCCATTGTGCGCCAGTCTGAATTCAGTGGGTGCTTTGGCAAAGCGGCCGGTTTCCTGAGCGACGAGTCCGGTAATCCTGCCTTCTTCCGGCCAGCTGCGCAGCCCGTCGGCACCGACTGTTACAGCGGGACACAGAGCAACCGGTTTCTTCTTCCAGGCAAAAGCGCGGACTTCCCGAAGCACCGCCTGCTCGCCCGTGCTTTCGACCTGCAGACGCAGGTAACGCCTGCTGATGGGCGGATCGATGAAAAGCGGACCTCTTGATGCACTTTCGGGCAGCAGGGCTTTCAAAGGTACAGGAGTGAAGCTGATTCCATCCTCGCTTGCCTGCAGAATGATGCGCCTGCTGTTCAGGGTTTCAAAATCGATGCGGAAAACGGGTCCCATGGCAACGAAGAAATCCAGTTGTGCCTGGGTGCGTCCCCGCTCATCGGTGTAATCGACCCGCACAGGCACTTCATAAGGCACAGCGCTTGTGTCGAGTTTGTAGGGGCGATAATAAGCCAGACTTTCTCCGAAAAGGATTGAGGCCGGTACAAAGCGTTTTTGCCTTTTTACCGTTTCCTGAATACGGTCGGTGCGCCCCGGTTCCATATCAGGGTCAATACCTTCGTACTGTTTAATAAGCTTCAGCAGTGCGGAGAGCGCAGATTGCTCCTTCCCGCTGCTGAAAGTGAACTCTTCTTCCAGGTAACGGGTAAGCAGATCGAAAAGGGACTGCGCCTGCGCTGTCTCCGGATTCTCACGGGGCTGCAATTCACCGGGAAGTGATCCGAGAAAGCCTTTGAACCGTGCCCGCAAGTCTGCCGGTTTTTCTCCTTTCAGGATTTCCCAGTCAAGATAGTCCATTTGCGCCTTTTTTATTTCTTCAAAAGAAGGAGTCCACAGCACAGCATCAAAAAAATGATTGAGTGCTTCCGGCCAGACACGGCGCACGCCCGCCGCAGACCAGGCGCGGTTGAAGGCTGTGCGCACACGGAGGGAGTGAGGATCCTGATCCAGCACACACACTCCGGCGCTGCGACCTTTTTGCTCAGCCTGCTGCTGCAGTGCCGCTTGAATATGCGGTGCCGGACCGGATAGAGCCAGATTCAGCGGCATGTCCCGTTGCTTCATCCATTGCAGGGTAAACGGCAGCGCTTCCCGGGGAAAGCCTTCATAGAGCACGAAGCGGGGAAAGAGTATGGGATTGCCCGGAAGTTTGGCGGCAATTCCGTCCAGGGATGCTTTGTCGGCGGGCTGATCGGGTCGGGGGAGGAGGTGATCCGCCCAGAGAATCATTTCCGCCGGACTTTTCAGATCACGTAGCGTGCTGTGAATCATGGTCAGGGCTTTCAGCCAATTTTCACCTGAAGGCCGGGCGGCATCACGGCAGCGAAGATCCTGATTGATCCGGCTGATCCGGCTTCCCCCGCAATGCAGGTATTCGGGCTGCAGTCCGTCGATCAGTTTTTGCAGCGCATCCCGGACAGATTGTGCACTTTCCGGCGCATGAGGACAGAGTGCGTTGGAACCGGCAGGAGCATGGCTGTAGGTGATGGAAAGAGGTGCTCTGGCGGGTAATCCGCTTTCAGGTGCCGGGCGCACCATCCACCTTCTGCTCATGCTGTCAAGATAGGGCGGCATGAGCCCGCCCTGCTGCAGCTGCAGGTCTTTTCTGATATCAAGCCACTGATTGCCAGACTGCACCCGGATCGGGCTCGTTTCGGTGTATATCAGATTGGTGCGGGAGAGCGGGATCCAGGTCTCTCCGTCCATGGTAAGATGATCGACCCGGGCACGTCCTTCCACGGCGGCAGGATATTTTTTGAGAAGATTGACGCCTGCGTTAAAGAAATCGAAGACCGGGACAGGGGTCATGCCCAGCTGCCGGGCAAGCCGGAACCGCTCCTGCCACTGCAGGACGGCGTCACTGTCCAGATCGTAAAAATCATCGCTTTCAAAAAAGAGCATATTGCATTTGAGTGCGGCGTAGCTTTCCAGTTGAGGACGTGCCAGAGCGCCCTGCACCCAGGCGGCACGCAATGCTGTATCGGGATAATCGCAGATGAAGGCACAGGGGATGACAGGAACGCCCTCTATTGCCAGTCCCAGTTTTTTACTTTCCTCAATCATCTGTACCAGCGTCTGAATACCGTTGATAAGCCCTGAACGATCCGTGCCGAGAAGGCAGATCTGTTTCTTTGTCACTTCCAGCACATAGCCCCCCGGCGGCATTTTGGATACCTGAGAGAGGTATTTTTTTAATTCCTTGTGCCCCGTGTTGCGCGTGTTTTCCACGGTGCCCGCATGGAGTGCCGTTCCGTTCTGCCGTCGTCCGGCCGGAGACAGGGCTGGGGTAAAGCCGAGGCTGTTGCTTATGGGCGAGAAAAGCTCCAGAAAATCCGCGCGTGCATCGGCCTGCACCACCAGTACAAGCTCCCGGGCGAGGGCGCAATACCGCTTGTCATAAAAATCCGCATGCTGCGGTGCCGGATGTAAGTCAATCACGCTGTGCGCACAGAGCACGGCCAGAAGAAGTAGAGGCATGCCGTCAATTCCCTTTTCAGTGATTGCGATGCAGGATATAGAGAACCAGATTGCGCAGGATATGCGCCCGTTCCCCGAAGACTTCAAGGGTCTGACGTGCTTTGTTGGCAGCATCTTCCGCCAGACGCCGTGCTTCTTCCATACCCAAAAGCTGAGGATAGGTCATTTTTTCGCTGAGAGCATCTTTGCCTACACTTTTGCCCAGCACTGCCGCGTCGCCTTCCACATCCAGAATATCATCTGTGATCTGAAAGAGAAGTCCCAGATGGGTGCCGTAACTGGTGAAAGCCGCCAGTTGTTTCTCATCGGCATTGGCAGCCAGCGCACCCAGCTCCAGAGATGCCCGGATCAGCGCACCTGTTTTGCAGGCATGCAGATGCTGCAGCTCCTCCAGAGTGAGGCGCTTTTTCTCGGCAGTCATATCAAGGATTTGCCCCCCTGCCATGCCTTCCGCGCCTGCTGCTTTTGCAAGCGTGACAATCTGACGGATGTCCCGGGTGTCGCTCAGTATTTCAAAGGCGAGCGTCTGCAGCGCATCTCCGGCGAGAATCGCCGTCGCTTCGCTGAAGCGCTTGTGTGCTGAGGGCTTGCCGCGTCGTATGTCGTCATTATCCATGGCGGGCAGATCGTCATGGATCAGGGAGTAGCAGTGAATCATTTCCACAGCGCAGGCAGCGGGGAGAGCAGGCTCTTCGGTGCCGCAGATGAGCTCGCAGGCAGTCAGGGCGAGGGCGGGCCGCAGTCTTTTCCCGCCGCCAAGCAGACTGTAGCGCATCGCTTCCATAAGTTCCGGCGGAGCACCGGCGCACCGGTCGAGTGCTGCTTCCAGTGCGGACTCCATCCGCAAAGATCTGGATTTCAGGAAAGAAGAAACTGACATCAGAAAAGATCACCTGTTGTATCGTCCGGCTCCTCTTCAGACCAGAAGTTTTCTTCGGGTTCGGGAACGACGGGGGCAGCGGGCGGGGCAGTGCGCCGGGGTGCCGGTGCCTGAGCGGGTGCCGGCACTTCAGATTCTTCAGACGCTTCCTCAAAATCTTCCGTTTCAAACCCGCCGTCCATGGTTTGCACCAGTTTTTCGATTTTGCGCTCTGCCGCTTTCAAGGTTTTTTCGCATTTCCGGGTGAGCGCAATACCCGCCTCAAACTGCTTGAGTGCCTCTTCCAGGGGCAGATTTCCCCCTTCCAGCTGCCTTACAATCGCTTCGAGTTTTTCCAGATCTGCTTCAAAGCCTGGCTGTGTTTTTTTCTCTGTGCTCATGAGAGGTGATTCTCCTGCTCTCCGGTGATTTCTGTTATTTTCGCTTTTATCTCGCCCGATGCAAAACGCGCTGTGATTTCATCATCGATCTGCAGCGTTTCCGCTTTTCTGATCAGCGAATGATCCGGCATCTTCCAGACAAGTGCATAACCCCGTGAAAGTACTGCCAGCGGACTCATGCTGTTCAGCTGGGCAAGAAGGGGTGCCAGACTGCTTCTGTAGGGAAGAGTCATCCGGGTGCCGAGCCGGCGGAATGCGGCGATGAGTTCATGAAGCCGCTGTCGCTGCAGAACAAGACGGTGCTGGGGAGAAAGATGTTTGAGGCTTTGCCCGCTCCGGTCAACCCGGTTTTTCGCACTCTCCAGTACGGCTTTGCCCAGTCGCTGCAGCGCACCCTGCAGTTCGTCACAATATTGCTGATACGGCTGAAGCAGCCGTTCAGGATTTCTGAAAAGATAATGACCGCTGTGCCGTTCAAGGCGGCTCTGCGCCTGCTCCAGCAGATGAGCCACGGCACGTTCAAGCCGGTGCTCCTTCTGTTTAACCTGATCGAAAAGAGATTCCTGTTCCTGCACGACCAGTTCAGCTGCCGCGCTGGGTGTCGGGGCACGCAAATCGGCGACCAGATCGGAGAGCGTCACATCCACTTCATGACCCACTGCCGAAATGATCGGTGTCTTTGCCGCAAAGATGGCACGCACCACCGCTTCTTCGTTAAAAGCCCACAGGTCTTCCAGAGAGCCGCCGCCTCTGCCCACAATCATCACGTCCACCTGCATGCTGTCGAGCACACGGATGCCCGCCGCTATTTCGGCTGCAGCGCCGGAGCCCTGCACCAATGCAGGATAAATAAGAATATGCACATTGGAAAAGCGACGCCGGATGACGTTCAGAATATCGCGGATAGCGGCGCCGGAAGGAGAGGTGACAATGCCGATGCGCCGGGGAAGAAGGGGAAGTTTCTTTTTGTGTTTCTCATCAAAAAGCCCTTCCTCCGCCAGTTTCTTTTTGAGCTTTTCATAGGCAATCTGCAGCGCACCCAGTCCTTTGAGGTGCAATTCCGTGATCACCAGCTGATACCGCCCGCGCTGCGCGTATACCGTAATTTCTCCTTTGGCAAGCACTTCAAGACCGTTTTCGGGTGTAAGGCCCAGACGGTTCAGACGCGCCTTGAAAATGACGGCATCTATCTGGCTGCCTTCCTCTTTAATGGAAAAATAGGCATGACCCGAAGCGGCACGGGACCAGTTGGATATTTCGCCGGACACCCAGACGGTCCCGATCTGCGACTCGAGGAGTGTCTTGATCTCCCGGGTCAGCTGGGCGACGGTAAAAATCTTTGTGTCTGGTGTCAGCATGAGTGAATTGTAGCGAAAAAGGCAGGATAAAAGCACTCATCCCGCCGAAGGCATCTTTCATGCGGCAGGCGATATTCCCTGTACTTCTTTTCGGAACAGCATCAGTTGAGCGACGATAAGCTGCCGGATGCGCTTCAGTTTTCTGTCGATGCACCCGTAATAAAGCCTTTGGGCGGTGTGCCCGGAGTGTACTTTTTCGTCGGCACATCGGGAAGAATGCGCACACCGGAAGTGAATGTGTAAGGGATCTCCTCCAGCGGGCCGGGGAAAGTCAGCTCCAGAAAACACGCCTTGTAGCCTTTGGCCGGTACATCAATGGCAACTTCGTAAATGCCGTCCGCCGTCGCCTCAATTTCCCGGGGCACATAGGGGCAGGTGTTGCCGCGGAAGTCACGAGCCTTGGGATTCCATGCCTCCCACAGCGTGACCCGGGAGGGCTGCACAATGTCCCCGTTGGATGCCGGAAGCAGCTGTGCTTTCAGCCGGTTGTCGCCTTCAAAGGAGAAACTGTAGTTGGGGATGGGCAGTTCCCGGGCATTGGCAATGAAAAAGGAGGCAAGACTGTTGTACGCCTCAGTACGATTCAGACCGTGCCCCACATTAGGCATATAGCGGAGCCATTTGGGAGCCTGCAGATCGTTCCAGTAAAACTGTGAGGAGTCAGGCAGAAAAAACTGATCGTTGCCCGCATTGACTACAAGTTTGGGAATATTCAGTCGATCGACATAACTGTACGGGTCGATAATGGCCATGAGCGCTTTGTTTTCCGGGGTCTCCAGCCATTTAAGGATATCAAGCGCCAGGTAATCGCCCACTGCCACAGACCACCTGCCGAGCGCTTCAAAGTGGTGGCGAAAAGAAGCGGGAACATTGAGCAGATCAATGGAAAAAGGCACCAGGCCCCGGACACGGGCATCCACAATAGCTGTAGTCCAGGTTGTCCAGCCGCGCTTGGAACCGCCGGCAACAATAAAATCCTTCACCTGGTTGCCGCCGCCCGCATCGCTGGCAGCGAAAGCCTGCACCGCATCCATGGCACGCACCACCGCTTTGGTCATGGGAAGACGCAGCGGCCATTCCTCATCGCCTGTCTGATAGAATTTGAGCCAGGTATAGGCGATAAGCGCATCTTCGCCCCTGCCCATTCCCATCTGATCCCAGAAAACGAGAGGCTGGTTAGGGATCATATATACCGTGGAGGTTACACATCCCGACTGTTTTGCCAGGTTTTTTATGGTCGAGTCAGCCGTGCGGGGTTCTTCACCCTCCCGGTTGCTGCCGCCGTCAATAAACATGAGTGCTGTCGGGTGAGTCACCGTATCGGGCACGCACACAGTGATCCAATGTTCCCAAAGGAGGCGGTTCACTTCACCTTTATGCCGCCACTGTTGGGAGACCATGCTGAGGGTGTGGCAGGTGATCCCGTCTTCTTTTTCCGTGAGTACACGCTCCCATTTGAAATTGTTGTCTTCCTTGGCAACATAGCGGTCCAGAGCCGTAAGCCCTTCTTTGGCACGACCATGGGCATAACTGCCGTCTGCAGGCGCATTTCCGGAAAAGAATATCAGGGAAAGAAGCAGCACAAAAGAGGATGCGGAAAAAAGAGATCTCATGATTTTTCTCCTTCTGTGATTACAGGAATACCGCAAGAAGACAACATCTCCAGCGAACGGCCCGCCGGTGTCATTATAGTACAGACGTGCGAAAAGACATAAAAAGTTTCACGCCCGAGGACCAACGCAGGTGTGTAAGCTACGGAAAAAATTTATTTCGCAGTCAGCCCCGCGATTTATCCGGCAATATTTCCGCACCCACGTCATTCCTGCCTCCCCTGGGAACGCCAATCGACCTATTGGCACACAAGCGGGTCATGATGAAGACAAGCCACCCTGAGACATACCTCCTCCATCAGCCCTGCACACGGCACTGCCTTTTCTCTCTTCCGCCGTTACGTCCACCCTCCGGCGTCATTCCTGCGCA
>Ga0116160_1001376_pt1 | contig 25264 bp, 2 predicted proteins | sample AD_JPNAS2_MetaG_FD_89879 | JGI IMG/M metagenome (GOLD analysis project Ga0116160, IMG submission 89879) | Active sludge microbial communities of municipal wastewater-treating anaerobic digesters from Japan - AD_JPNAS2_MetaG | ecosystem: Engineered > Bioreactor > Anaerobic > Digestate | place...
CGTCGGGGCGCCGCCCGAGCGGCCAGTGATACTTCCGCTCCCCCTCTTTGATCGGGAGATCGTTGATGCTTGCGTAGCGGCGGCGCATCAGGCCGGACTCATCAAACTCCCAATTCTCATTCCCGTAGGATCGGAACCAGTTGCCTGAATCATCATGCCATTCGTATGCAAACCGCACGGCGATCCGCGCTTCGTGGAACGCCCATACCTCCTTGATCAGGCGGTAGTCAAGCTCTTTTGCCCATTTTCGCTGCAGGAATGCGACAATCTCCTGGCGACCGTTGATAAACTCCGATCTGTTGCGCCAGATGCTGTCAATACTGTACGCGAGCGAGACCTTCTCGGGGTCACGGGAGTTCCAGGCATCCTCGGCCATACGGACCTTCTGCACCGCCGTCTCATATGTGAACGGAGGCAATGGAGGGCGACTCTTCTCGGTCATGCACCTCCCTACCTCATGCAACATGATAAAGGTGCGGTCGATACCCACGATAGCAGGATGGCGGGGCATCGATCGAGGTAGTGCAGGAGATCATGGTTCGCTACATCTCCTGTGTACCGGGCCGGTGCAAAATATCACGATCCGCACGAGTTTCCTGGCCATTACTCAGCAGTATCCTTCGATCGGTCAGGACAACCCCCCGGGTGCCTCGCCAAGGTATATATGGATATAGTTCCGTACCTGGTGAACAACAGACTCGCTGCAACCGCCGGAATACCATTGTGCCACAGTCAGGAATCGATTCACAACCGGGTGCCGGATAAATGATCCAGAGAAACCAGTTTGAGCTGAGAAAGTTCGTCGTTCCTGAGTTTATCTGCGGATATGGAGCACTGCAACTTGCAGGCCGGTATGCGCGTAACTTCGGTATGAAACAGGTGCTCCTTGTCACCGACCCCGGCATCCGGGCCGCAGGCTGGGCGAATGCCGTCGGAGAGAGCCTGACAGAGGCGCGGATACCGTTCACCGTTCTCGATGCTGTCTCTCCAAGTCCCCGCTCAGGGCAGGTGATGGCGGGCGTGGAAGTCTATCGTTCCGAAGAATGCAACGGTATCGTCGCCGTCGGCGGGGGTAGCCCGATGGACTGCGCCAAGGGTATCGGGATCGTGAGTTCCAATATGCAGGATATCCTCACGTTTGAGGGCGTCGACCGGGTGCCAGTGCCCGCACCGCCGCTCATCTGTATCCCGACGACCGCAGGAAGTTCCGCCGATGTCTCCCAGTTCGCCGTCATCAAGGATGAGACGGAGAAGCGAAAGATCGTCATCGCCAGTAAAGCGCTCATCCCCGACCTTTCTCTGGTCGATCCCGAACCCCTGACGACGATGTCCCGGGAGTTGACCATGAATACTGGCATGGATGCCCTCTCTCACGCGGTCGAGGCCTACGTCTCAAGCGGCAGTTCTCCAATGACCGACCTGCACGCCCTCGAGGCGATACGGCTCATCCATAGTGCGTTGCCCGCAGTCATCGAGGATCCCAAAAACCTGGAACTGCGGTTTTCGACGCTCCTTGCCAGCCTTCACGCCGGGCTGGCGTTTTCAAACGCCAGTGTCGGGGTCGCGCACGCAATGGCGCACAGTCTCGAGGGGATCTATGACCTTCCCCACGGACGGTGCAACGCGCTCCTCCTTGAGCACGTGATCGCGGCAAACTACGAGGCAGCGCCAGACCGCTACGACCGGATAGGAGCGATCTTTGATCGGGGAAAGGGCGAACAAGCGACCCTTGCCGGGGAGATAGCAGCGTTTCGAAGATCGATCGGCGTCGCGGGGACTCTCGCCACAGCAGGTGTGCTGGAGGATGCTATTCCCGCCCTTGCCCGGAGAGCATACGCCGATCCCTGTCTGGTGACGAACCCCCGTAGACTCGCCTGCGAAGATATCGAGCGGATCTATGAGCATGCATTCTGAGCCTCCCGACGACATGGACACGCTCCGAAAGAAGATCATCGGCCTTGGAGAGACATCCCTGCACAAGAGTTACTATCCGGAGCTCCAGAGCCGACTTGCGGAACTCGAACGGTTCAGAGCCCTGCTCGACCAGACGCACGACGCGATATTCCTGATCCATGCAGAGACCGGGAGGCTTGCGGATGTTAACGCATCTGCGGGGGCATATCTTGGCTATTCAAAGGCGGAACTGCTTGCGATCCCGTTTGCCAGCCTGTTCTCCCCGCAGCAGAGCGCCCGGTTTGTCGATCTCGCCCGGAAGAGCGATCACCCATCCGGATTCCGGCAGACCTGCACCGCATCGCTTCTGTCGCGTGAGGGAACGGAGATCCCGGTGGAGATCACCATCCGGTCCGTCACCTTCGACGGCGAGCCGTACATCGTAGCGATTGCGCGGGATATTACGGACCGGATCCTTGCCGAGAAAGAGCTCAAAATAAAGGAAAGCGCTCTTGAATCTTCGATTAACGGCATTCTCATCGCTGATCTCACCGGGACCATCATATACGCCAACCCGGGATTTGCCTCAATCTTCGGGTACGAGCGAAGGGAAACAATCGCAGAGAGAAACATCGCGACATTCTTTGTGGATCCTGTCTTCGGCGGAGAGATTACGGGCCATATCCTTGATAACGACGCAATCATGAAAGAGACGATCGGGTTGCGAAACGACGGATCTCCGTTTCACATCCAGGTCTCAGGCAGCGTCGTGCAGAACGATGCCGGACAGCCGCTCTGCATCATGCTGATCGTCGTGGACATTACCGAGCGGATACTCACCGACCAGATGAAACGGGAGACATACGCGCAGCTTGAAAAGAACATCGAGCAGTTTGCTATCCTCGGGGATCATATCAGGAACCCGCTGCAGGTGATCGTTGGGTATGCGGAGATGATCGACGACCCGCTTGCCAGGAAGATCCTCGACCAGTCGGATCGGATTGACGAGATCGTCACGCAGCTCGACCAGGGATGGATGGAGTCGGCGAACGTCAGGCGGTTTCTGCGGAGACGCGACAGTGGTGCGACCCCTTCTGCGGGGAGGTTTGTCAGTTTGTCAACCCGGAAGGAAGACGAATTCTGATAGGCGCTCTTTTACGTTCTGCCGGGTGGACGCTCGTTGCGCCGGGCACGGTTGTCGGTCTCGAGGTCCTCAGCCGGGTCGTGGGAGAGCGCCCCGTGCAGTTACCCAAGCGGCGCTCCACTCCCGTCGCGCGGTATCCGTGCACGCCGTATCCATGCATGGCGTCCCGGCTCCAAACAAGATTGAAATTTCGGGAGATTCTTAAAACGAACCAAAAAAAAGATGAAAAATTTTGAACAAAGTTTTTTGATCCGGTTTCTATTTTCGATAGGTATTTAATAAATTTTGTCTATGGATTGTATTGGAGGGAAATATTATATCCCGTCGCAGATCTGCGCTTTTTACGCTCTTTATCCTTTTCATAATCTGTTTTGTCGTCTCTGCACAGGCTTTTGAACACGGCGCGGTCCCGGCGGCACCCCCGTTCACCGGTACCGGGGGCGGTGTTGCAGGGGTCTTCTGGGACCTGCTGTCGCACGGCACGATGCTGCTGGCGGAGGGGGTGGCCGGTTTCACTCTCGTCGTCAGTTCGGCGCCTCCGGGTGCGTCGATCTTCCTGGACGGGGGCGATACCGGGGAGGTCACGCCGGCGGAGTTTGCCGACGTCCCCCTCTCGACGCACAACGTCACGGTCGTGGCCGCGGGGTACCTCCCGGGCATCGACGCGGCCGTCGGCGGCGCGGCGGGGGCGACGACGACGGTCCACTTCGACCTGACGGCGGAGGGTGATGAGGACGGGGAGCCGACTGTGACCCCTGAGCCGACTCTGACTCCCGATCCGACCGAGACCCCTGAGCCGACCCTGACTCCCGATCCGACTCTGACCGCTCTGGAGCCGGCATTCTCTGCCAACGCGACCACCGGGGCGGTCCCGCTTGCGGTGGCGTTCACGGACGAGTCGGCCGGGAGCGTGACCGGGTGGTTCTGGGACTTCGGCGACGGGAACACGTCCGTCGAGCAGCACCCGGTGCATACCTACACCGGGACGGGGCGGTATACCGTCTCCCTGACCGTGGCGGACGCGAACGGAACCGCGACCGTTGTTTGTGACGAGTACATCGACGCCGTCGAGGAACCGGCGTTCGAAATCCTGGGGGCTCCAATCCCGGCCCTCTTCGGTAGCCCTCTGTTCGCTCCGGCAGCAGACTTCACCGGCACGCCGACCTCTGGCCTTGTACCCCTGACCGTCTCCTTCACCGACACCTCGACCGGCGGTCCCACCGGGTGGGCGTGGTTCTTCGGCGACGAGACATACGATCAGGCGTGGACGCTCGCGAACGCGAGTGCGGCGGCACGAGCCTACCACAGCAGCGTCGCGCTGCCTGACGGGAGCATCGTGCTCATGGGCGGTGAGGGCGATAGTGGTTTCTTGAACGACACGCGGCGGTCGACCGACGGCGGCACGACCTGGACGGAGGTGAACGCGAGTTCCGGGTGGTCGGCACGGTGGTATCACAGCAGCGTCGCGCTGCCTGACGGGAGCCTCGTGCTCATGGGCGGTATGGGCGGCGATGGCATTAAGAACGACACGTGGCGGTCGGACGACGGCGGCAAAACCTGGACGGAGGTGAACGCGAGTGCCGGGTGGTCGGCACGGTGGTATCACAGTAGCGTCGCGCTGCCTGACGGGAGCCTCGTGCTCATGGGCGGTCGGGACAGTAGTCTCACCTCATTGAACGACACGTGGCGGTCGACCGACAACGGCGCAACCTGGACGGAGGTGAACGCGAGTTCCGGGTGGTCGGCACGGTGGTATCACAGCAGCGTCGCGCTGCCTGACGGGAGCATCGTGCTCATGGGCGGTCGGGACAGTAGTTTCACCTCATCGAACGACACGTGGCGGTCGACCGACAACGGTACAACCTGGACGGAGGTGAACGCGAGTGCCGGGTGGTCGGCACGAGGCGGCCACAGCAGCGTCGCGCTGCCTGACGGGAGCATCGTGCTCATGGGCGGTCGGGACAGTAGTTTCACCTCATCGAACGACACGTGGCGGTCGATCGACGGCGGCGAAACCTGGACACAACTTCCGAATGCCGACGGGTGGTCGGCACGAGAAGCCCACAGCAGCGCCGCGCTGCCTGACGGGAGCATCGTGCTCATGGGCGGTGTGGACAGTGACGAGAACTTATTGAACGACGTGTGGCGGCTCCAGCCAGCGGGATCGACGGACCGAAACCCCACGCATGAGTATACCACTCCCGGCACCTATTCGGTCACGCTGCAAGCGTACAGCGACGACGGCTACAACAGTACGCTCAAGGTCGATTACATCACGGTCACGGAACCGGTTCCGCCGGCAGCAAACTTCACCGGCACACCGGTCTCCGGCGTCGCACCCCTGACCGTCTCTTTCACCGACGCTTCCACCGGTTCACCCACGGCGTGGAACTGGTCGTTCGGCGGCGGTGCGTGGTTCAACACCACGGACGCAGCGGAGAGGAACGCCACGCACACCTATACCGTCGCCGGCACTTACTCGGTCGGGCTGACGGTCGCGAACGCGGCCGGTGAAGACACGCTCACCAGGGACGATTATATTACGGTCACGCCCCCGCCCCCGACAGCGGCCTTCATCGGCGATCCGACCTCCGGCCTCGCACCCCTGACCGTCAACTTCACCGACCACTCGACCGGCGATCCGACCGGGTGGGCGTGGCTCTTCGGCGACGAGACGTACGATCAGGCGTGGACGCTCGCGAACGCGAGTGCCGGGTGGACGTCGAGGATGTGGCACAGCAGCGCCGCGCTTCCTGACGGGAGCTTCGTGCTCATGGGCGGTACGGACAGTGACGGGAACTTATTGAACGACACGTGGCGGTCGACCGACAACGGCACAGCCTGGACGAACCAGACTGCTGCGTCCGGGGTTGCTCCCGGGTGGCCGGCACGACTCGGCCACACCAGTGTCGCGCTGCCGGACGGGAACATCGTCCTCATGGGCGGTGTGGACAACAGCAGCCGATTGAACGACACGTGGCGGTCGACCGACAACGGCGCAACCTGGGCACTGGTGAACGCGAGTGCCGGGTGGTCGGCACGATACGATCACAGCAGCGTCGTGCTGCCTGACGGGAGCATCGTCCTCATGGGCGGTATGGGGGACAACCGATTGAACGACACGTGGCGGTCGGCCGACGGCGGCGCAACCTGGACACTGATGAACAACAGCTCCGAGTGGCCGGCACGATACCAACACAGCAGCGTCGTGCTGCCTGACGGGAGCATCGTCCTCATGGGCGGTTATGGCGGTGGCACCACCTATTTCAACGACACGTGGCGGTCGACTGACAACGGCAAAACCTGGACACAACTTCCGAATGCCGGGTGGTCGGCACGATACGATCACAGCAGCGTCGCGCTGCCGGACGGGGGCATCGTCCTCATGGGCGGTATGAGCTTTATTGACAGTACTTCCACCTCATTGAACGACACGTGGCGGTCGACCGACGGCGGCAAAACCTGGATGCAACTTCCAAACGCCGGGTGGGCGACACGAGGCGGCCACACCAGCGTCGCGCTGCCGGGCGGCAGCATCGTGCTCATGGGTGGTGCGGACAACAGTGAAGAGTACTTATTGAACGACGTGTGGCGGCTCCAGTCCACGGGGTCGACGGACCGGAACCCCACGCACATCTATGACGCCCCGGGCACCTACTCGGTCACGTTGCAGGCGTACAACAACAACGGCTACAACAGTACGCGCAAGGTCGATTACATTACAGTCACAGAGCCGCTGGAAGCAAACTTCACCGGCACGCCGGTCTCCGGCCTCGCACCCCTGAACGTCTCCTTCACCGACGCTTCCACCGGTTCGCCCACGGGGTGGAACTGGTCGTTCGGCGACGGTGCGTGGTTCAACACCACGAACGCGGCAGAGAAGAACCCCACGCACACCTATACCGCCGTCGGGAACTACTCGGTCGGGCTGACGGTCGCGAACGCGGCCGGTGAAGACACGCTCACCAGGGACAAGTACATCACGGTCACGGTTCCGCTGGAAATAGACTTCACCGGCACCCCGACCTCCGGCTCCGCACCCCTGACCGTCACCTTCACCGACCACTCGACCGGCGATCCGACCGGGTGGGCATGGTTCTTCGGCGACGAGACGTACGATCAGGCGTGGGCGGAAATGAACGCGAGTGCCGGGTGGACGCCTAGATACGCGCACGCCAGCGTCGCGTTGCCGGACGGGAGCATCGTACTCATGGGCGGTGTGGAGGAGGGCTTATTGAACGACGTGTGGCGGTCGGCCGACGGTGGCACGACATGGACGGAGGTCATAGCGGAGGGGGTCAAGTGGTCGCCACGATTCTTCCACAGCAGCGTCGCGTTGCCGGACGGGAACATCGTGCTCATGGGTGGTATGGGCGGCGATGGCTTTAAGAACGACGTGTGGCGGTCAACCAACGGCGGCGCAACCTGGAAGGAGGTGAACGCGAGTGCCGGATGGGCGCCGAGGATGTGTCACAGCAGCGCCGCGCTGCCGGATGGGAGCATCGTACTCATGGGCGGTTCAGACGGCCCCACCCGTTTCAACGACACGTGGCGGTCGACCGACGGCGGCGCAACCTGGACACAACTTCCGAACGCCGGGTGGACGGCACGGCAGTCTCACAGCAGCGTCGTGCTGCCTGACGGGAGCCTCGTGCTCATGGGCGGTGCGGACAGTGATTCCGCCCCATTGAACGACACGTGGCGGTTGACCGACAACGGCACGACCTGGACGCGGTTGCCTGATGCCGGGTGGCCGGCACGAGGCAGCCACGGCAGCGCCGCGCTGCCGGACGGGAGCATCGTGCTCATGGGCGGGGTGGACAATGATTCCGCCCCATTGAACGACACGTGGCGGTCGACCGACAACGGCACGACGTGGACGCGGTTGCCCGATGCCGGGTGGGCGGCACGAGGCGGCCCCACCTGCGTCGCGTTGCCTGACGGGAGCATCGTGCTCGTGGGTGGTATGAGCGTTATTGAGAGTATGCCCACCCCATTAAACGACGTGTGGCGGCTCCAGCCCGCGGGGTCGACGGACCGGAACCCATCGCACATCTATGACGCCCCGAGCACCTACTCGGTCGCGTTGCAGGCGTACAACGGCGGCGGCTACGACAGTGCGCGCAAGGTCGATTACATCACGGTTATGGAGCCGCCGGAAGCAAACTTCACCGGCACACCGGTTTCCGGCCTCGCACCCCTGACCGTCTCCTTCACCGACGCTTCCACCGGTTCGCCCGCGGCGTGGAACTGGTCGTTCGGCGACGGTGCGTGGTTCAACACCACGAACGCGACAGAGAAGAACCCCACACACACCTATACCGCCGTCGGGAACTACTCGGTCGGGCTGACGGTCGCGAACGCGGTCGGTGAAGACACGCTCACCAGGGATAATTACATTACAGTCGTGGTTCCGCCGGCAGCAGACTTCAGCGGCACGCCGACCTCCGGCCCCGCACCCTTGACCGTCACCTTTACCGACCACTCGACCGGCGATCCGACCGGTTGGGCGTGGTTCTTCGGCGACGAGACCTACGGCGATGCCTGGACGCCGGTGAACAACAGTTCCGGGTGGTCGGCACGACAGGGGCACACCAGCATCGCGATGCCGAACGGGAGCATCGTACTCATGGGTGGCATGGACGACCACGCCATCTACAAGAACGACGTGTGGCTGTCGGTCGACAACGGCACGACATGGACGGAGATCGTAGCGGAGGGGGTCAAGTGGTCGCCACGAGAACACACCAGCGTCGTGCTGCACAACGGCAGCATCCTGCTCATGGGCGGTGTTGGTGGTGGCTTCAAGAACGACGTGTGGCGGTCGGACAATTACGGCATATCCTGGACGGAAGTGGACGAGCATGCCGAATGGCTGGCACGAGTCGGCCACACCAGCGTCGTGCTGCACAACGGCAGCATCCTGCTCATGGGCGGTCAGGGTGGCGATGGCTTTAAGAACGACGTGTGGCGATCGGACGACGGCGGCGAAACCTGGACGGAGGTGAACGCGAGTGCCGGGTGGTCGGCACGGCGGTATCACACCAGCGTCGTACTGCACAACGGCAGCATCCTGCTCATAGGCGGTTTTGGCGTCGGTGTGTCCTTGAACGACGTGTGGCGGTCGGACGACGGAGGCGCAACATGGACGCAGTTGCCTGATGCCGAATGGCCGGCACGAGATGGCCACACCAGTGTCGTGATGCCTGACGGGAGCATCGTGATCATGGGCGGTCAGGACAACAGTGGTGGCCCATTGAACGACGTGTGGCGGTCGACCGACGGCGGCGCAACCTGGACGCAACTTCCGGATGCCGGGTGGCTGGAACGATTTGGCTACACCAGCGTCGTGACGCGGGACGCAAGCATCGTACTCATGGGCGGTATGGACGCCTATGCGCCCTTGAACGACGTGTGGCGGCTCCAGACCGCGGGGTCGATGGACCAGAACCCCACGCACGAGTATACTGCCCCGGGCACCTACTCGGTCGCGCTGCAGGCGTACAACGCTGGCGGCTACAACAGCACGCCCAAGGTCGATTACGTCACGGTTGCGGTTCCGCCAGAAGCAAACTTCACCGGCACACCGACCTCCGGCCTCGCACCCCTGACCGTCTCCTTCACCGACGCCTCCACCGGTTCGCCCACGGCGTGGAACTGGTCGTTTGGGGACGGTGCGTGGTTCAACACCACGGATGCGGCAGAGAGGAACGCCACGCACACCTATACCATCGCCGGCACGTACTCGGTCGTGCTGACGGTCGTGAACGCGGCCGATGAAGACACACTCACCAGGGACGATTACATCACGGTCACGGATCCGCCGGCGGCAGACTTCACCGGCGCACCGACCTCCGGCCTCGCACCCCTGACTGTCTCCTTCACCGACACCTCGACCGGCGATCCGACCGGGTGGGCGTGGTTCTTCGGCGACGAGACGTACGATCAGGCGTGGGCGGAAATGAACGCGAGTGCCGGGTGGACGCCGAGGATGTGGCACACCAGCGTCGCGCTGCCTGACGGCAGCATCGTGCTCACGGGCGGGAGTGACGGTGGCCCATTGAACGACGTGTATCGGTCGACCGACAACGGCGCGACATGGACGCTCGCGAACGTGAGTGCCGGGTGGGCGCCGAGGATGTGGCACACCAGCGTCGCGTTGCCGGACGGGAGCATCGTGCTCATGGGCGGTATGGGTAGCAGCGCCTATCTGAACGACGTGTGGCGGTCGACCGACAACGGCGCAACCTGGACGGAGGTGAACGCGAGTGCCGGGTGGCCGGCACGAGGCGGCCACAGCAGCGTCGTGCTGCCTGACGGGAGCATCGTGCTCATGGGCGGTGCGGGCGACGATGACTTTAAGAACGACGTGTGGCGATCGACCGACAACGGCACGACCTGGACGGAGGTGAACGCGAGTGCCGGGTGGACACCGAGGGTGTGGCACAGCAGCGTCGCGCTGCCTGACGGGGGCCTCGTGCTCATGGGCGGTGTGGGCGCCAGTGGTCCGTTGAACGACACGTGGCGGTCGGCCGACGGCGGCGAAACCTGGACACAACTTCCGAATGCCGGGTGGTCGGCACGATCCGGCCACACCAGTGCCGCGCTGCCTGACGGGAGCCTCGTGCTCATGGGCGGTGTGGGGGACGTCGGCCGATTGAACGACGTGTGGCGGTCGACCGACAACGGCACGACCTGGACGGAGATGAACGCGAGTGCCGGGTGGTCGGGAAGGTCATGGCACACCTGTGTCGCGATGCGGGACGGGAGCCTCGTGCTCATGGGCGGTATGGACAGTGACGAGAACGTATTGGATGACGTGTGGCGGCTCCAGCCCGCGGGGTCGACGGACCGGAACCCCACGCATGAGTATACCGCTCCCGGCACCTACTCGGTCACGCTGCAGGCGTACAACGGCGGCGGCTACGACCGTACGCGCGAGATCAACTACATCACGGTTGCGGTTCCGCCGGAAGCAAACTTCACCGGCACGCCGACCTCCGGCCTCGCGCCCCTGAACGTCTCCTTCACCGACGCTTCCACCGGTTCGCCCACGGCGTGGAACTGGTCGTTCGGGGACGGTGTGTGGTTCAACACCACGAACGCGGCAGAGAAGAACCCCACGCACGAGTATACCGCTCCCGGCACCTACCCGGTCGGGCTGACGGTCGCGAACGCGGCCGGTGAAGACACGCTCACCAGGGACAATTACATCACGGCCGCGGTTCCGCCCCCGACAGCGGCTTTCATCGGCGCACCGACCTCCGGCCCCGCACCCCTGAACGTCTCCTTCACCGACCACTCGACCGGCGAACCGACCGGGTGGGCGTGGTTCTTCGGCGACGAGACGTATACGGGAGCGTGGGATAAGCAGACCGAGAACGCCGGGTGGTCGGGACGACTCGGCCCCAGCAGCGTCGCGTTGCCTGACGGGAGCCTCGTGCTCATGGGCGGTTTTGCTCTCGACGATCCTGACGACATCCATAATAAGAGCAACACGTATAAGAACGACACGTGGCGGTCGGCCGACGGCGGCGCAACCTGGACTGAAGTGAACGCGAATGCCGGGTGGCCGGCACGGCAGTATCACAGCAGCGTCGTGCTGCCTGACGGGAGCCTCATGCTCCTGGGCGGCCTCGGCGACCTCACCTATTTCAACGACACGTGGCGGTCGACCGACGGCGGCAAAACCTGGACGGAGGTGAACGCGAGTGCCGGGTGGACGGCACGATACATGCACACCAGCGTCGCGCTGCCGGACGGGAGCATCGTGCTCATGGGCGGTCAGGACAATGTCATTGGCCTATTGAACGACACGTGGCGGTTGACCGACGGCGGCACGACCTGGACGGAGGTGAACGCGAGTGCCGAGTGGTCGAGACGATACGGCCATTCCAGCGTCGTGCTGCCTGACGGCAGCATCGTGCTCATGGGCGGTCGGGGAGACACCTATCTGAACGACGTGTGGCGGTCGACCGACGGCGGCGAAACCTGGACGAAACAGACCGATGAAGCCGGGTGGACGGCACGATACCGACACACCAGTGTCGCAATGCCAGATGGGAGCATCGTGCTCATGGGTGGTCTGGACAATGACATTGGCCTATTGAACGACATGTGGCGGTCGACCGACAACGGCACGACCTGGACGCCGGTGAACAACAGTTCCGGATTGCCGATACGAGCTCTCCACACCAGCGTCGTGATGCACAACGGCAGCATCGTCCTCATGGGCAGTATGAGTGGTAGTGGTGATATTCTCATCCCATTGAGCGACGTGTGGCGGCTCCAGCCCGCGGGGTCGACGGAACAGGACCCCACGCACGAGTATACCGCTCCCGGCACCTACGCGATCACGCTGCAGGCGTACAACCCCTATGGCTTCAACGCCTCGACGGTCAGCGACTATATCAGCGTCTCCCTCCCTCCCCCGGTCGCGAACTTCACGTTCGAGCCGGGTGAAGGCAATGCTCCGCTGGAGGTGCAGTTCAACGATACCTCGGCCGGGAACGTGACGGCATGGAGCTGGGACTTCGGTGATGAGAACACCTCGACCGACCGGAACCCGGTTCACACCTACGCGGCCGCCGGCACCTACACGGTCAGCCTGAACGCGAGCAACGCCTATGGATATAACATCTCGACAGTGTTCGGTGCCGTTCAGGTGCTCCCTCCCCCGGTCGCGAACTTCTCCGTGAACGTCACCGTCGGTCCTGCACCCCTGACCGTCTCCTTCACCGACACCTCGACCGGCAACCTGACCGGGTGGGCGTGGTTCTTCGGCGACGAGACGTACGATCAGGCGTGGACGCAGGTGAACGCGAGTGCCGGGTGGGCGGCACGATTCGACCACACCAGCGTCGTGCTGCCGGACGGGAGCATCGTGCTCATGGGCGGCTATGTCAGTGGTCTACAGAACGACACGTGGCGGTCGGCCGACGGCGGCAAAACCTGGACTGAGGTGAACGCGAATGCCGGGTGGCCGGCACGGCAGTATCACAGCAGCGTCGCGCTGCCGGATGGGAGCATCGTACTCATGGGCGGTCTGGACAGTGACTATAACTTCTTGAACGACGTGTGGCGGTCAACCGACGGCGGCACGACATGGACGCTCGCGAACACGAATGCCGAATGGCCGGGACGATCCGGCCACACCAGCGTCGCGCTGCCGGACGGGAGCATCGTCCTCATGGGCGGTGAGGGCGGTTGCAACGACGTGTGGCGGTCGACCGACGGCGGCAAAACCTGGACGCAACAGACCGCGAGTGCCGGGTGGTCGGCACGGCAGTATCACAGTAGCGTCGCGCTGCCGGACGGGAGCATCGTCCTCATGGGCGGTGAGGGCGGTGGCTACAGGAACGATGTGTGGCGGTCGGCCGACGGCGGCAAAACCTGGACTGAGGTGAACGCGAGCGCCGGGTGGGCGGCACGGCAGTATCACAGTAGCGTCGCGCTGCCGGACGGGAGTATCGTGCTCATGGGCGGTATGAGCTTTATTGACGGTTTTCCCACCCCATCGAACGACACGTGGCGGTCGACCGACAACGGCACGACATGGATGGAGGTGAACGCGAGTGCCGGGTGGGCGGCACGATTCTACCACACCAGTGTCGTGCTGCCGGACGGGAGCATCGTACTCATGAGCGGTGTGGACAGTAACTGGAACCCATTGAACGACGTGTGGCGGCTCCAGCCCGCAGGGTCGACGGAACAGGACCCCACGCACGAGTATACCGCTCCCGGCACCTACTCGGTCACCCTGCAGGCGTACAACCCCTATGGCTCCAACACCTCGACAGCCAGCGACTATATCAGCGTCTTCCTCCCTCCCTCGCCGGTCGCGAACCTCACGTTCGCTCCGCACGAAGGAAACGCCCCGCTGACGGTGCAGTTCAACGACACCTCGGCCGGGAGCGTGACTGCGTGGTTCTGGACCTTCGGTGACGGGAACACCTCGACGCTGCAGCATCCTGAGCACACCTACGCTGTTGCGGGCACCTACACGGTCACCCTGAACGCGAGCAACGCGTATGAGTACAACGTCTCGACGGTTGCAGACGCGGTTTTGGTGCTCCCAGCCCCGGTCGCAAATTTCACGCTCGCGCCGGGTGAAGGTAACGCCCCGCTGACGGTGCAATTCAACGATACCTCGTTCGGGAACGTCACTGCGTGGAGCTGGGACTTCGGTGACGGGAACACCTCGACGTTGCAGCACCCTGAGCACATCTACGCGGTTGCGGGAACCTACCCGGTCAGCCTGAACGCGAGCAACGCATACGGGTTCAACGTGTCCGAGATTGTTGATGCGGTCCAGGTGCTCTCCAGCCCGGTCGCGAACTTCACGTTCGCGCCGGGTGCAGGCAACGCCCCGCTGACGGTGCAGTTCAATGACACCTCAGTCGGGAACGTGACCGCCTGGAGCTGGGACTTCGGTGACGGGAACACATCGACCGACCGGAACCCGGCTCACACCTATGCATTCTCTGGAGTCTATCCGGTCAGCCTGAATGCGAGCAACGCGTATGGGTACAACGTCTCCACGGTGACCGATGCCGTCCAGGTGCTCCCGGCTCTGGTGGCCGACTTCACGTTCGCGCCGAACGAAGGGAATGCCCCGCTGACGGTGCAGTTCAACGATACCTCGCTCGGCAACGTGACGGCATGGCGCTGGGATTTCGGTGACGGGAACACCTCGACTGACCGGAACGCAACCCACACCTACGCGTCCTCCGACACCTACACGGTCAGCCTGAACGCGAGCAACGCGTATGGGTACAACGTGTCCACGGTGACTGACGCCGTCCAGGTGCTTTCGGCCCCGGTTGCAGACTTCACGTTCGCGCCGAGTGAAGGGAACGCTCCGCTGACGGTGCAGTTCAACGATACCTCGGCCGGGAACGTGACGGCATGGAGCTGGGATTTCGGTGACGGGAATACCTCGACGCTGCAGCATCCTGAGCACACCTACGCTGCTGCGGACACCTATACGGTCAGCCTGAATGCGAGCAACGTGTATGGGTACAACGTGTCCACGGTGACCGACGCCGTCCAGGTGCTCTCGGCCCCGGTTGCGAACTTCACCTCTGCCCCGAGTGAAGGAAACACCCCGTTGGCGGTGCAGTTCAACGATACCTCGCTCGGCAACGTGACTGCGTGGAGCTGGGACTTCGGCGACGGGAACACCTCGACCGCCCAGAACCCGGTTCACACCTACGCGGCTGCGGGAACGTATCCTGTCTCGCTGAATGCGAGCAACGCCTACGGATACAACGTTTCGACGGTGATCGATGCCGTCCAGGTGCTCCCGGCCCCGGTTGCGGGTTTCACGTTCGCGCCGAGTGAAGGGAACGCTCCGCTGACGGTGCAGTTCAACGATACCTCGATCGGTAACGTGACTGCGTGGTCATGGGACTTCGGTGACGGGAACACCTCGACCGACCGGAACCCGGTTCACACTTATGTAGTTGCGGGCACGTACTCTGTCTCGCTGAACGCGAGCAACATGTATGGGTACAACGTGTCCACGATGACTGACGCCGTCCAGGTGCTCTCCAGCCCGGTTGCGGGCTTCACCTACACGCCGAATGAAGGGAATGCTCCGCTGACGGTGCAGTTCAACGATACCTCGGCCGGGAACGTCACCGCCTGGAACTGGGACTTCGGTGACGGAAACACCTCGACCACCCGGAACGCAACCCACGCTTATGCATCTGCTGGGGTCTACACGGTCAGCCTGAACGTGAGCAATGCGTATGGGTGGAACATCTCGGCAGTCGCGGATGCCGTCCAGGTGCTCCCGGCGCCGGTTGCGAACTTCACTTATGCCCCGAGTGAAGGAAACGCCCCGTTGGCGGTGCAGTTCAACGACACCTCGCTCGGCAACGTGACGGCATGGAACTGGGACTTCGGCGACGGGAACACCTCGACCGACCGGAACCCGGTTCACATTTACGCGGCTGCGGGAACGTATCCCGTCTCGCTGAATGCAAGCAACGCCTACGGATACAACATTTCCACGGCTGCAGACGCGGTTTTGGCGCTCTCCAGCCCGGTCGCGGGCTTCACCTACGCGCCGAGTGAAGGGAACGCCCCGCTGACGGTGCAGTTCAACGATACCTCCGCCGGGAACGTGACGGCATGGAGCTGGGACTTCGGCGACGGAAACACCTCGACCGACCGGAACGCAACCCACGCTTATGCATCTGCGGGGGTCTACACGGTCAGCCTGAATGCGAGCAACGCCTACGGGTTCAACATCTCGACCGTTACGGATGCTGTTCAGGTACTCTCGGCCCCTGTCGCGAGCTTCACGTTCGCGCCGAATGAAGGGAACGCCCCGTTGACGGTGCAGCTCAACGATACCTCAGCCGGGAACGTGACGGCATGGAGTTGGGACTTCGGTGACGGGAACACCTCAACCGACCGGAACGCAACCCACACCTACGCGGCTGCTGACACCTACACAGTCAGCCTGAACGCGAGCAACGCGTATGGGTACAATGTGTCCACGGTGACTGACGCTGTCCAGGTGCTCTCCAGCCCGGTCGCGAACTTCACGTTCGCGCCGGACGAAGGGAACGCTCCGCTGACGGTGCAGTTCAACGACACCTCGGCCGGGAACATGACCGGGTGGGTGTGGGACTTCGGCGATGGTTCGAACTCCACTGCCCAGAACCCGGTTCACACCTACTCATCTGCGGGAACGTATTCCGTCTCACTGAATGCGAGCAACGCCTACGGCTGGAACACCTTGACCGTTACAGATGCCGTCCGGGTGCTCTCCAGCCCGGTTGCGGGCTTCACCTACGCCCCGGATGAAGGAAATGCCCCGCTGACAGTGCAGTTCAACGATACTTCGCTCGGCAACGTGACCGCCTGGAACTGGGACTTCGGCGATGGGAACTCCTCGACCGCCCGAAACGCAACTCACACCTACGCGGTTGCAGGAACGTATTCCGTCTCGCTGAACGCGAGCAACGCGTATGGATACAACGTGTCTACGGTGACTGACGCCGTCCAGGTGCTCTCGGCCCCGGTTGCGGGCTTCATGTTCGCCCCGAACAAAGGAAATGCCCCGCTGGCGGTGCAGTTCAACGACACCTCGGCCGGGAACATCACCGCCTGGTCCTGGGACTTCGGCGACGGGAACACCTCGACCGACCGGAACGCAACCCACACTTACGCGGCCGCCGGCACCTACACGGTCAGCCTGAACGCGAGCAACGCCTACGGGTACAACGTGTCCACGGTGACTGACGCCGTCCAGGTGCTCTCGGCGCCGGTTGCGAACTTCACGTTCGCGCCGAACGAAGGGAACGCTCCTCTGGCGGTGCAGTTCAACGACACCTCGGCCGGCAACGTGACCGGGTGGAGCTGGGACTTTGGGGACGGAAACACGTCGACTGATCGGAATGCAACCCACATCTACGCAGTTGCGGGAACGTTTTCAGTCTCGCTGAACGCAAGCAACGCCTACGGGTACAACGAGTCCACGGTGACTGAAGCCGTCCAGGTATTCTCTGCCCCGGCGGCGAGCTTCACCTATACCCCGAACGAAGGAAAAGCCCCGCTGACGGTGCAGTTCAACGATACCTCGGCCGGGAACGTGACAGCATGGAACTGGGACTTCGGCGACGGAAACACCTCGACCGCCCGGAACGTAACCCACACCTACGCGGCTGCTGGCACCTACTCGGTCAGCCTGAACGCGAGCAACGTGTATGGGTGGAACATCTCGACTGTCACGGATGCCGTCCGGGTACTCTCGACACCGGTGGCGAACTTCACCTATGCCCCGAATGAAGGAAACACCCCGTTGGTGGTACAGTTCAACGATACCTCGCTCGGCAACGTGACGACATGGAGCTGGGACTTCGGCGACGGGAACACCTCGACCGACCGGAATCCGGTTCACATTTATGCATCTGCCGGGGTCTACACGGTCAACCTGAACGCGAGCAATGCGTATGGGTGGAACGTTTTGACTATCATGGATGCTGTCCGGGTGCTCCCGGCCCCGGTTGCAGACTTCACGTTCGCGCCGAACGAAGGGAACACTCCGCTGACGGTGCAGTTCAACGATACCTCACTCGGCAACGTGACCACCTGGAACTGGGACTTCGGGGACGGGAACGCCTCGACCGACCGGAACATAACCTACACCTACGCGGCCGCCGGCACCTACTCGGTCAACCTGAATGTGAGCAACGCGTACGGGTACAACATGTTCACGGTGACTGACGCCGTCCGGGTACTCTCTGCCCCGGTCGCGGGCTTCACCTACGCGCCGAGTGAAGGAAACGCCCCGCTGACGGTGCAGTTCAACGATACCTCGATCGGAAACATCACAGCCTGGTCCTGGGACTTCGGTGACGGTTCGAACTCCACTGCCCAGAACCCGGTTCACACCTACGCGGTTGTGGGAACGTATTCCGTCTCGCTGAACGCGAGCAATGCCTATGGATACAACGTGTCCACAGCGACTGACGCCGTCCAGGTGCTCTCGGCGCCGGTGGCCGACTTCACCTACACCCCGAAAGAAGGGAACGCTCCGCTGGAAGTTCAGTTCAACGGTACCTCGGTCGGGAACGTGAGTGCGTGGTTCTGGGACTTCGGTGACGGGAACACCTCGACCGACCGGAACGCAACCCACACTTACGTAGCCGCCGATACCTACACGGTCAGCCTGAATGCGAGCAACGCGTATGGGTACAACGTGTCCACGGTGACTGACGCTGTCCAGGTGCTCTCGGCCCCGGTGGCCGACTTCACGTTCGCGCCGAGTGGAGGGAACGCTCCGCTGATGGTGCAGTTCAACGATACCTCTGCCGGGAACGTCACCGCCTGGAACTGGGACTTCGGTGACGGGAATACCTCGACGCTACAGCATCCTGAGCACACCTACGCTGCTGCGGACACCTACACGGTCAGCCTGAACGTGAGCAACGCGTATGGGTTCAACGAGTCCATGGTGACTGACGCCGTCCAGGTGCTCTCGGCGCCGGTTGCGAACTTCATCTATGCCCCGAATGAAGGCAATGCTCCGTTGGCGGTGCAGTTCAACGATACCTCGCTCGGCAACGTGACGGCATGGAACTGGGACTTCGGCGACGGGAACACCTCGACTGACCGGAACGCAACCCACACCTACGCGGTTGCAGGAATGTATTCCGTCTCGCTGAACGCAAGTAACGTATATGGGTACAACGCCTCGACGGTGACAGGTGCCGTCCAGGTGCTCCCGGCCCCGGTGGCGAGCTTCACGTTCGCGCCGAACGAAGGGAACGCTCCGCTGACGGTGCAGTTCAACGATACCTCGCTCGGCAACGTGACGGCATGGAGCTGGGATTTCGGCGACGGGAACACCTCGACCGACCGGAACGCAACCCACACTTACGTGGCCGCCGATACCTACACGGTCAGCCTGAACGCGAGCAACGCGTATGGATACAACGTGTCCACGGTTGCAGACGCGGTTTTGGCGCTCTCCAGCCCGGTCGCAAACTTCACCTACGCGCCGAGTGAAGGCAACGCCCCGCTGACGGTGCAGTTCAACGATACCTCAGCCGGGAACGCGACCGCCTGGAGCTGGGACTTCGGTGACGGGAACACGTCGACCGACCGGAATGCAACCCACGCCTATGCATCTGCTGGGGTCTACATGGTCAGCCTGAATGCGAGCAACACCTATGGGTTCAATATCTCGACCGTTATGGATGCCGTTCAGGTGCTCTCCAGCCCGGTCGCGAACTTCACGTTCGCGCCGAACGAAGGAAACACTCCGCTGACGGTGCAGTTCAACGATACCTCGGCCGGGAACGTGACCGGATGGGTGTGGGACTTCGGCGATGGGAACACGTCGACCGACCGAAACGCAACCCACACCTACGCGTCCTCCGGCACCTACCCGGTCAGCCTGAATGCGAGCAACGCGTATGGGTACAACGTCTCCACGGTGACCGATGCCGTCCAGGTGCTCTCCAGCCCGATTGCAGGCTTCACCTACACGCCGAGTGAAGGGAACGCCCCGCTGGCAGTTCAGTTCAACGACACCTCGGCCGGCAACGTGACGGCATGGAACTGGGACTTCGGTGACGGGAACACGTCGACTGACCGGAACGCAACCCACACCTATGCATCTGCGGGGGTCTACCCGGTCAGCCTGAACGCGAGCAACACCTACGAGTACAACGTGTCCACGGTGACTGACGCTATCCTGGTGCTCTCGGCGCCGGTGGCGGACTTCACCTACGCCCCGAACGAAGGGAACGCCCCGCTAACGGTTCAGTTCACCGATACCTCGGCCGGGAACGTGACGGCATGGAGCTGGAGCTTCGGCGATGGGAACGCCTCGACGCTACAGCACCCTGAGCACACCTACGTGGCCGCCGGCACCTACACGGTCAGCCTGAACGCAAGCAACGCGTATGGGTACAACGTCTCGACGGTTGCAGACGCCGTTCAGGTGCTCTCGGCTCCGGTTGCAGATTTCATCCTCGCTCCAAATGAAGGAAATGCACCGCTGGAAGTGCAGTTCAACGACACTTCGGGTGGAAATGTCACTGCCTGGAATTGGGACTTCGGCGACGGGAACACCTCGACCGCCCGGAACCCGGTTCACACCTACGCGGCTGTGGGAACATATTCCGTCTCGCTGAATGCGAGCAACATGTATGGGTACAACGTCTCCACGATGACAGGTGCCGTTCAGGTGCTGCCGGCTCCTGTTGCGAACTTCACGTTCGCTCCGAACGAAGGAAACGCTCCACTGACGGTGCAGTTCAACGACACCTCGGCCGGGAACGTCACCGCCTGGAGTTGGGACTTCGGCGACGGGAACACCTCGACCGACCGGAACCCGATTCACACCTATACGGTTGCCGGGGTCTTCCCGGTCAGCCTGAACGCGAGCAACGCCTATGGGTACAACGTCTCGACGGTGATTGACGCTGTCCAGGTGCTCCCGGCCCCGGTGGCGAGCTTCACCTACGCCCCGAATGAAGGCAATGCCCCGCTGGCGGTGCAGTTCACCGACACCTCGGCCGGAAACGTGACCGCCTGGAGCTGGGACTTCGGCGACGGGAACACCTCGACAGCCCAGAACGCAACCCATATCTACGCGGCCGCCGGCACCTACACGGTCAGCCTGAACGCGAGCAATGCCTATGGGTGGAACACCTCGACCGTCACGGGTGCCGTTCAGGTGCTCTCGACGCCGGTTGCAGACTTCGCCTACGCCCCGAACGCAGGGAATACCCCGCTGACGGTGCAGTTCAACGACACCTCGGCCGGCAACGTGACCGGGTGGGTTTGGGACTTCGGTGACGGAAACACGTCGACCGACCGGAACCCGATTCACGCCTATGCGTCCTCCGGCACCTACACGGTCAGCCTGAACGCAAGCAACGCCTACGGGTACAACGTCTCGACGGTGATTGACGCTGTCCAGGTGCTCCCGGCACCGGTGGCTGGTTTCACGTTTGCCCCGAGTGAAGGCAACGCTCCGCTGGCGATTCAGTTCAATGACACCTCGGCCGGGAATGTGACTGAGTGGAGCTGGAACTTCGGTGACGGAAACACGTCGACCGACCGGAACCCGGTTCACACCTATGCGGTTGCCGGGGTCTACACGGTCAGCCTGAACGCGAGCAACATCTACGGGTACAACGTCTCCACGGTGACCGACACTGTCCAAGTGCTCTCTGCCCCAGTCGCAAACTTCACCTACGCGCCGGGTGAAGGAAATGCCCCGCTGACAGTGCAGTTCAACGACACCTCGGCCGGCGACGTCACTGCGTGGGTTTGGAACTTCGGTGACGGGCAGACTTCGACCGAGCAGAACGCAACCCATATCTATCCGGACGCCGGCACCTACACCGTCTCGCTGAACGCCAGTAACGCCTATGGATCGAATGTCTTCACAGTCACGGATGCTGTTGTTCTACTCGCTCCCCCGATTGCCGGGTTTACCTTCAGTCCTGAAGAGGGCAATGCCCCGCTGACGGTGACCTTCATCGATGCCTCCTCAGGCAACGTGACGGCATGGAGCTGGGACTTCGGTGACGGGAATACCTCGACCGCCCAAAACGCAACCCATATCTACGCGGCCGCCGGCACCTACACGGTCAGCCTGAACGCGAGCAACGCCTACGGGTACAACGAGTCCACGGTAACCGACGCCGTCCAGGTGTTCTCGGCCCCGGTGGCGAACTTCACGGTCGCCCCGAACGCAGGAAATGCACCGCTGGAAGTGCAGTTCACCGACACCTCGGCCGGAAACGTCACCGTCTGGTCCTGGGACTTCGGCGATGGGAACACCTCGACCGACCGGAACGCAACCCACACCTACGCGGTTGCAGGAATGTATTCCGTCTCGCTGAACGCAAGCAACGCGTACGGGTACAACGTCTCCACGGTGACCGATGCCGTCCAGGTGTTCTCGGGGCCGGTGGCGAGCTTCACCTACGCCCCGAATGAAGGCAACGCCCCGCTGACGGTGCAGTTCAACGACACCTCGGCCGGGAACGTCACCGCCTGGAACTGGGACTTCGGCGACGGGAACACATCGACCGTTCAGAACCCGGTTCACACCTATGCGGTTGAGGGTACCTACCCGGTCAGCCTGAATGCGAGCAACATCTACGGGTACAACGTCTCCACAGTGACTGAAGCCGTTCTAGTGTTCTCTGCCCCGGTGGCCAACTTCACCTACACCCCGGGCGAAGGGAATGCTCCGCTGACGGTGCAGTTCACCGATGCCTCAATCGGGAACATTACCACTTGGTCTTGGAACTTCGGCGATGGGAACACCTCGACCGACCGGAACGCAACCCACACCTACGCGGCTGCAGGAATGTATTCCGTCTCGCTGAACGCAAGCAACGCGTACGGGTACAACGTCTCCACGGTGACCGAGGCCGTCCGGGTGCTCTCGGGGCCTGTGGCTGACTTTACGTTCGCGCCGAATGCAGGGAACGCTCCGCTGGCAGTCCAATTCAACGACACCTCGGCCGGCAACGTGACGGCATGGTACTGGAGCTTCGGCAATGGGAACACGTCCGCTGAACAGAGCCCTGTCCACACATACGCAGAGTCGGGGGCTTACACGGTCAGCCTGAATGCCAGCAACGCCTATGGATCGAGTGTCTCCACAGTCACGGATGCTGTTGTTATATTCGCTCCCCCGGTTGCCAGGTTTACCTTTAGTCCTGAGGTGGGTAATGCCCCGCTGACGGTGCAGTTCAACGACACCTCGGCCGGGAACGTCACCGCCTGGAGCTGGGACTTCGGTGACGGAAACACGTCGACCGCCCAGAACCCGGTTCACACCTATGTAGCTGCCGGGGTCTACACGGTCAGCCTGAACGCAAGCAACGCCTACGGGTTCAACGTGTCCACAGTGACCGAGGCCGTCCGGGTGCTCTCTGCCCCGGTGGCGAGCTTCACTCACACCCCGAATGCAGGGAATGCCCCGTTGACGGTTCAGTTCAACGACACCTCGACCGGAAACGTGACTGCGTGGTCCTGGGACTTCGGCGACGGCGCCACCTCCGCCGAGCAGAACCCGGTCCACACCTACACCGCCGCCGGCACCTACACCGTCACCCTGACGGTGGAGAACGACTACGGCAGCGATTCCGAGACGAAGACAGACTTCATTGTTGTGAGGGAACCTGCACCTGCGATCGACTTCACCGCAGACAACACCTCCGGGACTGCTCCCCTGACGGTCACCTTCACCGCCGCGAGCACCGGCGGGAAGGTTGACACCTGGCTCTGGGACTTCGGCGACAACGCGACCTCCGCCGAGCAGAACCCGGTCCACACTTACACCGCCGCCGGTGTCTACACCGTCAACCTCACGGCCACGAACGGTGCCGGCAGCGACACCGAGGTCAAAACAGGCTACATCACCGTCACCGAGCCCGAGCCCGGCAACATTGAGGTCGCCTCGACGCCCGCCGGTGCCGGGATCTGGCTCGACGAGGAGGACACCGGGCAGAGGACCAACGCCACACTGGCGAATGTCTCCGTCGGCCGCCACGTCGTCACCCTGAAACTCGACGGCTACGCCGACGCCTCGAAAGAAGTCACCGTCGTCAGCGGCGAGACCGCGACCGTCGACCTGACCCTGACCACCCTGACCGGCAGCCTCGAGGTCACCTCGACGCCCGCCGGCGCCGCAATCTTCATTGACGGCGCAGGGACCGGCACAACGACCAATGTCACCCTCGACGGGATCGCCGTCGGCACCCATACCGTCACCGTGACGAAGGAGGGCTACGCCGACGCCTCGGCAGAGGTCATCATCGTGGACGGCGAGACAGCGACCGTCCACTTCAGCCTGGTTCAGAATACCGGGAATATCGCAGTGACCTCGATCCCCGAGGGTGCTGCGATCTCCCTCGACGGAACGGATACCGGCATCGTGACGAGCGATACCCTGTCCGGCGTCCCGGTCGGCAATCACACCGTTGCGGTGACCCTTGATGGGTATCATCCCGCATCCTCGCAGGTGACGGTTTCTTCCGGTCTGACCGCATCGGTCCACTTCGACCTGGTGCCGTCGACCCTGCCCCCGGTCGCGAACTTCAGCGTGAACGTTACGTCCGGCGCCGCCCCGCTCACCGTCCAGTTCACCGACACCTCGACCGGCGCCACGGCCTGGGCCTGGGACTTCGGGGACGGCAACACCTCGGCCGAACAGCACCCAGTCCATGTCTACGATGCCATCGGGGTCTACACGGTCACCCTGACGGCCACGAATGACTTCGGCAGCGATTCCGAGGTCAGGACGAACTACATCACCGTCACCAAGCCCGACGCCCCGGTCGCGGACTTCACCGGAACCCCTGTTACGGGCGATGCCCCGCTCGAGGTGCGATTCGCTGACAACTCCGCCGGAAAACCGGTTCAATGGCTATGGGAGTTCGGGAACGGGAGAGTGGCGACAACAAAGAACCCGATCACCACCTACCGGCAACCGGGCACCTACACCGTCAACCTGACGGTCTCAAACGACTTCGGCAGCGACTCCAAGGTGAAGACGAACTACATCACCGTCACCCAGCCGGACCCTGTAGCGTCGTTCACTGCCGATCACACCAGCGGCAACGCCGATCTTACCGTGCAGTTCACCGATACCTCTACCGGCTCGCCGACCTCCTGGGCCTGGAACTTCGGTGACGGCGCGACCTCGACCGACCAGAACCCGGCGCACACCTATAC
>Ga0116160_1001385_pt1 | contig 25178 bp, 20 predicted proteins | sample AD_JPNAS2_MetaG_FD_89879 | JGI IMG/M metagenome (GOLD analysis project Ga0116160, IMG submission 89879) | Active sludge microbial communities of municipal wastewater-treating anaerobic digesters from Japan - AD_JPNAS2_MetaG | ecosystem: Engineered > Bioreactor > Anaerobic > Digestate | place...
AGCAGGCGCTGTCCGTGCCGAGCGCCACATTCACGCCTTCCCCCAAAAAAGCGGCCACGTTTGCGATGCCGCTGCCGAGCTTCAGGTTCGAAACCGGATTGTGCGCCACGGTAACGCCATGCCGGGCGAACAGCCCCCGGTCTTCGGGGGTTGCCGCGACGCAGTGCGCGGCGGTGACGGGCACGTCGAACACGCCCGTATCCTCAAGCAGTTTCGCGGGGCTGACGCCGTGCCGCCGGATGCAGTCCTTCTGATCCTGGATCGTTTCGGACAGGTGGAGCTGTATTTGATATCCGTTTTCGACGGCATACTGTGCGATTTCACGGCAAAGCGCGGGCGTCGAGGTATATTCGGCGTGGATGCCCATATCCATGCGCACGCGCCCGCCGTCCGCGCCGTGATACGCGTGTGCCCCGGCTATTTCCTCGAACGCGGGGTCCTTCCTGAGCGTATGCGCCGCGTCGCTCGGATCGCACAGAGCGCTGTTGCAGACGGACGCGTTGATGCCCGCATCCAGGACGGCCTGGAGGACCGCGCAGAGCTGCATATCCATATCCGAAACCGAAGTGACGCCGCATGAAAGCATTTCGGCAATGCCCAGCATGGCCGAAACGTACGCCGCTCTGCTGTCGATGAGCACCTCCGCCGGCGAGATGGCGGCCAGCCAGTCGTGGAGTGCGTAATCGTCCGCGTAGCCGCGCAGCAACGTCATGGCAAGGTGCGCATGAGCGTTGACCAGCCCCGGCATCAGGATATGGCCCGATGCGTCTATGACGCGTTTTGACGCGCAGGACTCGTCGCCGGGGAGCGCGATGCGGCCATTCTTCACGCCCACGGCAACGTTTTTTAAGACCGGCTCCTCGTCGCGCATGGTAATCACATCCGCATGTTGAAACAGCATGTCCAGCATGAGCGTTCTCCTGTCAGGCTTCCTTTAAAAATTCCAGTATTAGCTTTGAAAACCGCGGCTGCGCCTCCGCGGCGGCTTCAAGCACCTCGCGCTCGCTGAGGGGCTTGGGCAGCATCCCCGCCGCCATATTGGCAATCAGCGTTACCCCGAGGATGCGCATGCCGCAGTGATGCGCAGCGATGCTTTCCGGCACGGTCGACATGCCTACGGCATCCGCCCCAAGGATGCGGAAGCTTCGGATTTCGGCGGGGGTTTCAAATTGCGGTCCGTGCGCGTAACAGTAAACGCCCTCGCGCAGGACGATATTCAGCTTCTGCGCTATGCGGGCCGCGATTTCGCGGTAACTCCCGGTAAACACATCTCCCATGTCGCAAAAGCGTTCGCCAAAACGCGGCTCATTGGGCCCCGTCAGCGGGCTTGCCTGCGAAGGGTTGATGAAGTCCGTGATCGCCATCAGTTCGCCCGCGGAAAAGCGTTCGTTGATGCCGCCGCAGGCGTTCGTTACGACCATGCCCTGCGCGCCGAGCAGTTTCGCCACCCGGACCGGGAAGGCGAGCTGCTCCTGCGAATAGCCTTCATACGCGTGCATGCGTCCCTGCATCGCCATCACCCTGCGGCCCGATAAGCCGCCGAAAACCAGCCTGCCAGCGTGTCCCGGCGCGGTGGAAGGGGCAAATCCCGGTATTTGCGCATATGGAATGCGGATTGCGCTTTCCATCCCGTCGGCAAGGAAGCCGAGGCCGGAACCCAATATCATCAGGAAGTCGGGCGCAAATTCCCCGATTTTTTCCCGGATGTTCGCGGCGGACGCGACATAATCCTCGTACCGAAACATCTTTCCCCCTTACAGCGCTTTGATCGCCTGTTCAAAATCCCCGATGATATCCTGGGGCGATTCGCACCCGACCGACACGCGCAGCATGCCGTCCGGTATGCCCATCTTCACGCGCACCTCCGGCGCCATTTTACCGTGCGTCATGTTTGCGGGCGTTTCCACGAGGGTTTCAAGATCGCCCAGGCTTGCGCAGTAACGGCCGAGCTTCAGGCCTTCGGCGGCCTTGCGCGCCATGTCCGCGCCGCCGTCCAGCGAGATGGAGAGCATGCCGCCGAATCCGCGCAAAAACAGCTTTTTTGCAAGCGCATGTCCCGGATGGCTCTCCAGCCCGGGATAATCCACGCGGACGACGCGCGGGTTCGCCTCCATGGCTCTCGCAAGCGCCATGGCGTTGCCGCAATGCCTGTCCATACGCATGGGCAGCGTCTTCATGCCGCGCATCGTGAGATAGCAGTTGAGCGGGGAGGGGACCGCGCCCAGATTCTGATACACTCGGAAATGCACCGTGTCGATCAGCTCTTTCGAGCCGACGATGACGCCGCCGAGCTGATCCCCATGGCCGTTGATGTATTTCGTCGTGCTGTGCACCGCGATATCCACGCCGTAGCGCAGAGGATTGAAAAGGTACGGGCTCATGAACGTATTGTCGATGATGCTGATGATCCCGCGGCGCTTCGCCCATGCCGCGAGGCGTTCGACGTCTGCCACCGCGAGCGTGGGGTTCGACAGCGTTTCAAAATACAGAATGCGCGTGTTATCCCTGACGGTGGCGTCGAGCGTATCGTCGTCCATAGCGTCCAGAAGCGTACACTCGATGCCCATGCGTTTAAACACCTTCTGCGTGGCGTAGTAGGTGCCTCCATAGATGGTGCTCGCGAAGATCACGTGCTCCCCCGAGCCTGCGAAGGCCATGATCGCGTTCGTAATGGCCGCCATGCCGGACGCTGTGGCGAGCGCCGCTTGCGCGCCCTCCATCGCGGCGATTTTCTCCTCGAGCTGATCCTGCGTCGGGTTGGCCGTGCGCGCGTAGGTGTACATTTCCTCATCCCCGGTAAGATAGCGATCCAGCTTGTCCCCATGAAAAACATAAGTTGCCGAAAGGTGTACCGGGGGGATAAGCGCATCCGTCAACGGGTCGACCTGCTGGCCCGCGTGGATGGCCAGCGTTTCGATTCCATATGGTTTATTCTCTCTCATTTCAAATTGCCTCCGTTCCATATCCGGCGCTCAGCGTCCGCCGAGCTGTTGCCCGTACGTTTCAAACTTGACCATCGTTTCCCTGAACAGCTCTTCGGAAATCGTTTTGCAGCCGCCCACGCACATGGCTTTGTAATTGAGCTCCGCCACGAATTCCGTTTCTTCCGCCACGTTGAAAGCGGCGGGAAGGTTTTTTCCAACGGCGAGCAACCCGTGGTTCCCCAGAAGCACCGCGTTACGGCTTGCGCCCATGATCCGGACGGCCTCTTGGGCCAGCGTCTCCGTCCCGAATATGATATACGGCGTCACCGGCACTTCGCCACCCGCGAAGCCGATGAGATAGTGGATCGGTTCGATCGGCTTGCCGAGGCACGCCATCAGCGTGGCGTAGGTGGAGTGCGTATGCACGACCGCGCGCACGTCCGGCCGCGCTTCGTAGCAGGCGAGGTGCATGTTCAGTTCGGAGCTGGGAAGAAGCCCCCCTTCGACTACATTGTGGCGGAGGTCTACTACGGGGATATCCTCCGGCTCCAGCGCATCGTATTCCACTCCCGTGGGGGTGATGGCGACATAGCCGCTTTCGCGCGCGATGCGGCTGATATTGCCGCCCGTACCGCGGGTCAGCCCGCGCGCGGCCATGAGCTTTGCGTATTTGATGATCTCTGTCCGTTCTGTTTCCATTAACATATGCTTCACCTATTCCCGCTTTCGCGGTTCGTTTCCTTGATCAATGAGGCGATGGACGCCCTGTAAGGCGGCCTGAGCATGCCGCGCTCCGTCACGATGGCGCTGATCAGCGCGTCGCCCGGCGTTACGTCGAAGGCGGGATTATAGACCTGTACGTTCTCCGGCGCCGTCCGTATGCCGAAGCCTTGGGTGATCTCCTCCGGGGCGCGCTCCTCGATGACGACACCCTCTCCGGTTTCCGTCTGCGGGTCGATCGTCGAGGAGGGGGCGGCGACGTAAAACGGGATGCCGTGATGCTTCGCCAGCACAGCGAGCCCGTATGTGCCGATTTTATTCGCCGTATCCCCGTTGGCGGCGACGCGGTCGCACCCCACCAAAACGGCCTGTACGCGGCCTTCGCGCATGACCTGGGCCGCCATGCTGTCGCATATGAGGGTTACGTCGATCCCCGCCCTGTTAAGTTCCCATGCGGTGAGGCGCGCACCTTGAAGGAGCGGCCTTGTTTCATCGGCATATACTTTGAATTTGATGCCGCGTTCCGCGCCGAGCAGCAGCGGCGCAAGCGCGGTGCCGTACCGGACCGTCGCGATTCCGCCCGCGTTGCAATGGGTCAGCACTCCGCTTCCGGGTTCAAGCAGCGCCAGCAGGTGTTCGCCTATGGCGCGGCAGGCTTCGGCTTCCTCGTCGCGGATCGCGTCCGCTTCAGCCACGAGCGCCGCGCGCATATGCTCGGGTTCGCACGGAAAAACGGCGTCCAGCCGCGCGAGCATCCTGTCCGCTGCGTAAAAGAGGTTCACCGCGGTGGGCCGCGCGCGTTTGAGCTCCTCCGCGGCCATGCGGACGGATTCTTCCGGCTTACGCCCCTGCTCGCGCGAAAGGGCTCCGTCTGCCGCGAGGCAAAGCCCGTAGGCCGCGGCAATGCCTATGGCCGGCGCCCCGCGCACGCTCAGCGTGCGGATGGCCTGCGCCATCTCCTGCGGCGTGCTCACTTCGATGTAGCGCTCCCGCGTGGGGAGCGCGCGTTGGTCGAGCAGTGTCGCCTTCCCGCGCTCGTAAACGATGTTTCTGATCATAGACCTCTTCCCGAATGAACGTTTGTGGATTGCCTGCATAGAAAAACGTTGCCTTCTATGGCTTTTATACCGGTTGTTTGTTATAATAAACAAAGTCAATCGTCAACTTTGTGGATTCTTAATCTATTTTTCGGAGGTAGCCCCATGATTCTCATCCAAAGGCGGAAAAAAATACTCGAACTTCTGCGGGACAACGGCAGCGTTTCCGTATCGGCGCTGAGCGAGCTCTTCTCCGTCAGCGAGGAGACCATACGCCGCGACTTGCAGAAGATGGAGGAGGAGGGGCTGCTCAAACGCGCCTACGGCGGAGCTTTTCTCGGCGACGTGGTGCGGCAGGACGTGCCCATCAGCATCCGCCGCAACACCTATCGCGAAGGCAAATGCCGGATCGGGCGCGTGTGCGCGGAGATGATCAACAATGGTGACACCATCATGTTGGATTCGAGCTCCACGGCGCTTCGGATCGCTTCCGAAATCAAAGGGAAAAGCAATCTGATCGTCATCACCAACTCGCTCGATATCCTTGTGGAAGTGGCGAACTCGCCGGAGATCCATGTGATCTCCACCGGCGGGGATCTCGACAACGCGTCTCTCTCCTTCACGGGCATGACGGCCATCGAAAACCTGGCGAAGTTCAACGTCGATAAGGCCTTCGTTTCCTGTACCGGGGTCAGCCTGCGCGAGGGGATCACGGATTCCAGCGAAATGCAGGCGTATATCCGCAAGAGGATGCTCGAGAGCGCCCAGAAGCGCATCTTCATCGCGGACCGCACCAAGTTCGGAAAGATCACGCTGACGAAAATCGCCGATTTAAGCGGTGTGGACGTCGTCGTCACCGATCAGCCCCTGCCGGACGAGTGGGTCTCGGCGTTCTCAGGCCTCGGCGTGCAGATGCGCTATCCGGAACCCGGGGCCGAAGCGGAACAGGAGGAGGATAACGAATAAGGCGTTAAGCGTCTGAAGGCCGTTCGTTCCCACAGGGCCTTTTGAGCGCTCCCCGGCAAAAGCTTTGCCGGGGAGCTTTTCATCGGGCGAAGCCGGTTCGATCAGTGGCCTGCGTTGTTGGCGATGGCGGATTCGAGCGCGTCCTCGCTCTCGGGCACGATGATCACGCCGTCGATGATCTTCTGTTTGATATCCGCGAGGCGATCCGTGTTCTCCTGGCTCATCTCCACATTGGAGCCCTCGGTCGTATAGCCCACGCCGTTTTCGGCGAGGCCGGCCTGCTTGAGGCCGCTCTCGAGCGTGCCCGCCATGGCCTGCTGGATGCAGTAGAAGGCCATGTTGCCGTAGAAGAACAGGCCGGAGGCGATGGTCAGCTCCGGCGCGAGCGAATTCTGGTTGCCGCCGGCGCCGATCACGTAGAAGCCCTTCTCCTGGGCGGCGGTAAATACGCCGAGGCCGGAGCCGCCCGCGTAAGGCATGATGACATCGCAGTCCTCCTGATAGAGCGCAAGCGCGATTTCCTTGCCGGCGGAAGAATCCGACCAGCTGCCGGAATACTTGACGACCACTTCCGCGTCGGCGTTGACGAGCTTGGCGCCGGCTGTAAACGGAACGATGCAGCGGGCGACCATGGCGGGCCCTTCGACGCCCCCCATGATGCCGATCTTGTTGGATTTGGTGTACATGCCTGCGATCACGCCCGAAATAAAGCACATCTGCGGGCCGCTGATCTGCACGGAGGTGATGTTGGCGTGATCCGCCACGGTGGAGTCCATGATGACGAACTTCTGGTCGGGGAACTGCTCCGCCGTTGCCACGACGTACTCCTCACACTCGTAGCCCACGCCGAAGATCAAGTCATATTCGCCGCTCTTAGCGAGCTGCACGAAATCGCCCTGAAGCTCCGCGACCTCCGCGGGCTCGACGAGCTGGAAGTCCACGCCCAGTTCGTCCTTGGCCTTGACGAAGCCCTCGTAGACGCTGTCGTTGTAGGAGCCGTCGCCGAGGCCGCCCGTCGCGAGCACGATGGCCACCTTGAAGTCCTGCGCCGCTGGTTGCTCAACGGTGGGGGAGGGGGTTGTTTCGGGCGCCGCGGTATCGCCCGCCGGGGGCTCGCTCGCCTGTCCCTGGGTCGGGCCGGAGCAGCCCGCCAGAAGCGAGAGCATCATGAGAACGGCCGCAAGGAGTGCAATCAGTTTCTTCATTTGTTTCTCTCCTTTGTATTATTTGGCGGCAAGACCGCCGGGTTTCGGTTTAAAGATCACAGCCGGCTTTCCGTCAGCCCCGAGGTATCCTTCTTCGAGAAGGCGAGCGCGACGAGCGTGAGCACGTAGGGCATCATCTGGACGAGCTGGGTGGGGATGCCCGCCCCTCCCTGAAGCCTGTATTGCAGGCTTTGCGCGAAGCCGAAGAGAAGGCCGCCCAGTATGCAGCCCACGGGCTGGTTGGCGCCGAAAATCGCGACCGCCATGCCGATGAATCCGCGGCCGGCGACCATGTCGCGGCTGAATATGCTCACGTCGCAAATGGAAAGGTACGCGCCGCCGAGGGAGGCGAAAACGCCGCTGATGATCATGCAGACGTACTGCATCCTTTCGACTTTGATGCCCAGAGAGCGCGCCGCGACGGGATTCTCGCCCGTGACGTGCATGCGAAGGCCGAAAACCGTCCTGAAAAACACGACCTGTACGAGCGCAAGCGAGGCGACGAGCACGATAAGAAGCGGCGGGATCTGCGCGAAGATGGAGCCGAGTATCGGAACGCCCGCGATCGCGTCGAAACGGATGACGTCTATGCCCTCGACAATGGCGGATTTTCCCTTCGCGTTCCAGATCGCCTGCAAAAGGACGATCGTGAGTCCTTTTGCGAGCATGTTGATGCCGAGGCCCGCCAGCGCCTGGGAGCAGCGGAATTTAATGGTGATCACCGAGAAGAACAGGGCGATCGCCACCCCCGCCACGATGCCGAGCCCCAGGCCGAACCAGGCGTTTCCGGTGAGATAAGAGCCGTACACCGCGAAGAACGCGCTCACGAGCATGATGCCATCCAGCGCCATGTTGATGATGCCCGTCCTCGCCGAAAAGCAGCTCGCGATCGCGGCGAAGGTGATGGGGATGAAAATGTTGACCGTGCTCGCCAATAGAGAGCCTATGTTGTCAAGCATTTGCGCGTCCATCAGGCGGCCTCCGATCCAGAGGATTTGGTCCTCGTCAGCTTGTCCTTGAAGTACCGGATGAGCAGCGGCGCCGACACGAAAAGGATTACGAGCGCCTGCAGGATGGTGATGAACTCGCCCGGTATGTTCGTGGTGCGGTTCATGTTGCTCGAGCCCGCGCGCAGCGCGCCGAATATGACGGATGCCATGACGCAGCCTATGGGATTGCCTCCGCCCATAATGGCGATCGTCAGCCCGTCGTATCCGTAGCCGGAAACCATGTTCGCGATGTAATAGCCGTGCACGCCCATGCTTTCCACGGCTCCGCCCATGGCGGCGAGGCCCCCGCTGATGAACATGGCGATGGAGACCTTCGTGTTGACGGCAATCCCTCCGGTTTCCGCCGCGCGGCGGTTCAGGCCGACGGCCAGGATCTCATAACCAAAGCGCGTCCTTCGGTAGATCCAATACAGCAGCACCGTGCCTGCGAGGGCGACGAATATGCCGGTGTTCAGCCGCGAGAGCGGAACGAGCGGGGCGAGCGCGGCCGAAGCCTGGATGTCCGGGGTCCTTACCACATAGCCCGGGTTCAGGAAAAACTCGGATACCAAAATGTCCACGAGGTAGGTGATCACGTAGTTGAGCATGACGGTGATGATCAGCTCGCTGACCTTCATGAACTGCTTGAGCTTGACGGACAGCACGCCGATCAGCCCGCCCACAATCCAGGCGATCGCAAAGCACAGGGGGATATGGATGAAGGCGGGCAGACCCTTGAGATACGCGCCCGCCACCGCGGCCGCAAGCGCGCCCGAGAGGAGCTGGCCCTCGACGCCGATGTTGAAAAAACCCGCGCGCTTTCCGATGGAAACCGAAAGTCCGGCAAATATCAGGGGCGTCGCCGTGCCGAGGGTCGTCGCGACATTATCCCAGCTGCCAAAGGCGCCCGAGAGCAGCGCGGAATAACCCTGAAGCGGATCGAACCCGGAAAGCAGCATGATCGCCGCGGAAACGATCAGCGAGAAGACGAAGGCCGCGATCGAGAACAGCGCTCCGCTCTGGAGAATAAAGCCCTTCGACTTCTTCCAGGCGCGCGTGAACAGATCCTTCATCGGTCCGCCTCCCTTCGCGATTCGTCGGCCTGCCCGGTCATCAGCGCGCCGAGGCGGCGCTCGTCGTAATTCTTCGCCTCGTCGTCGGATACGATCCGACCGTCATAGATGACCGAAATGCGGTCCGCGAGCTTGATCACCTCGTCGAGGTCTGCGGAGATCAGAAGGATCGCCTTGCCCGCATCCCGCAGCTCGACGATGCGCTCGTGGATATATTCGACTGCGCCGATGTCCACGCCGCGCGTGGGCTGCGCCGCAATGACGATGCGCGGGTCCTCGCTCATGACGCGCCCGATAACCACCTTTTGCTGGTTCCCTCCCGAAAGGGACGAGAGCGGGTCGTCGATGCTGCCGCAGCGGATATCGAACTTCTCCGCGGTATTTTTCGCGAACGCGTCTACGGCGCGCTTTTTGAGCTGGAGCCTGCCGCTGAAGCGGGCAGATCTCTGATAGCCCAGGATCAGGTTCTGGCTCACGCTGAAATTTCTGATAACGCCGCGGGTCGTGCGGTCCTCCGGGATATGCCCCACCTTCAGCTCAAGCATTTTTGCCGGTGTGGGGGCTTTGACCGGAGCGCCGTTTATATAGATGGCGCCTTCATTAAGGCGTTGCAGGCCGGTGAGCACCTCCGCAAGCTCCGTCTGACCGTTTCCGTCCACGCCGGCGATGCCGAGTATCTCGCCGCCATGCACGTCGATGTTGATGTCCTTAAGCTTTGCGACTCCTTCCCGTTTCAGCGTGGCGTGCCGGATCGACATGAGGACCGGGAGCCCCTTTGGCATCTCTTTGCGACCGATCGAAAATACGATGCGCCGGCCCACCATCATCTCGGCGAGCTGGTCCACATCCGCCTCGACGCGCGGCATCGTCCGTACGACTCTGCCCTGTCGGAGTATTGTGATGCGATCGGCAGCCTGCATCGTTTCCTTCAATTTATGGGTAATCAGTATGATGGCCTTGCCGCTTTGTTTGAATTGGCGCAGCACCTCGAAAAGATCGTCCGCTTCGCCGGGGGTAAGCACGGCGGTCGGTTCGTCGAGTATCAGGATATCGGATTTGCGGTAAAGCGCCTTGAGGATTTCCACGCGCTGCTTCATTCCGACGGGCAGCGTCGATACCTCCGCATGCGGGTCGACGCGCAGGCCGTATTCCTCGGAGAGCCTGCCGACCTCTTCAAACGCGCGGGCGCGGTCGAAAAAGGCTCCTTTTCGGGGTTCGTAGCCGAGCACGACGTTTTCGGCGACCGTTAGGGTGTTGACCAGCATGAAATGCTGATGCACCATCGATATGCCCAACGCGGTGGCGGTGAGAGGAGATAAAATCCTTTCCTGCCTGCCGTTGATCCATATCGTCCCCGCGTCCGGCTCAAGAAGGCCGTACAGGACGTTCATCAGCGTCGTTTTGCCCGCTCCGTTCTCTCCGAGCAGGGAAAGGATCTCCCCCTTGGCGATGTCCAAGTCCACATCGACGTTTGCGTTCACGAGGCCGAACGATTTGCAGATCCCACGCATTTCGACAACGTTCACGGAACATCACCTCTCCTTCGCTGTATATGGCCTCTAAGAAAAGGGTAAAGCGGCATTGCAGCCTTTGGCGGGTTGAGCGCTTGTGACGCGGCGATGAATACGCTTCATCGCAGACCGTTCGCTCGAGCTATACATTAATATAACACGCATTTCTTCATTCGTAAACATATTTTATGATATTTTAGACGATTTTATTGTATTATGCGGCATTTGGACATGCGGATAGTGACTGTTTGTATGGGAATTCAAAAACTCTCCTTTTAAAAGCTTCGAATAAATGGTATAATCAGCGAAATCACAGCGGAGGTGAAGCATGGATATCACGAGCCTGATCGATAGAAACTACCTTATTAAAATGCGTAGATATCTCCACGAGCATCCCGGCGTTTCCCGTGACGAGCGGGCGGCGGGCGCGCTTGTGCGGGAGGAGCTCGGCAAACTCGGCATTCCTTTCTTCGAAATCGGGCCTTACGGCGCGTTGGGCGTGCTCGCGTGCGCGGCGGAAGGGCCGACGATCGTATTGCGCGCGGATATGGACGCTCTCCCCATTCAGGAATCCACAAAAAACCACAAAATGGAAAAGACCAGCGTTTCACGGACTTCGGGCGTCGCGCACCTTTGCGGACATGATGCGCATACCGCCATGCTGCTCGCGGCTATGCACGCCTTAAAAGCTGTTTCTTCATCGCTTTGCGGAAAGGTGCTTTTTGCTTTCGAGGCGGATGAGGAAACGGGTACCGGCGTGCAGCCGATGATCGAAGCGCTCACACCGCTGCGCCCGGTTTGCGCGTGGGGATTGCACGTAAACCCAATGCTAAAAACGAGCGATATCGCGCTCTCATCCGGGCCGCGCACAGCGGGCGGTATTTTCATGGAAGTAAACATACGCGGGAAGAGCGCTCACGGCTCCACACCGTACTTGGGTAGCGACGCGTTGCTCTGCGCGGCCAACATCGTGACCGCGCTTGAAAACGTGGTCGGCCGCGAATTGCCGCCCGCCGCGCGCGCCTCGCTTTCCGTTGGAGAATTTCACAGCGGCACAGCCTCCAACATCATTGCGGACCTTGCACATTTCATGGGTACGTGCAGGTATTTTGAGCCCGAGGTAGGCGCGCGGATGGAAGCGGCGGTTCGAAGGATCGTCAGGGGCGTCTGCACGATGTATGGTTGTCTCGAGGAATTCGTCAATATGCGCCACATATTGCCTGTCGTGAACGACGCTGCCTGCACTGAGCGCGCGATCTCCGCCCTGAGAACGGCAGGGTTAAACGTGATCGACTCAGAGCCGCTGATGGGCAGCGAAACATTTGCGCATTACGGCAGACTCTGTCCCGGTGTGTTTGCGCTTCTTGGCGTTGGGAACGAAGAAAAAGGCACGATGGGCGCTCCCATGCATAACCCCCAGTTCGATTTGGACGAGGATGCGCTGGTTTCGGGCGCCGCCGCCACGCTCGCATTTGCTATTGACCTACTCTCCGTATAACGCTGATTCCCTTGTTGTGCAGTTTTCGGGGACGAAAAATCTGTTTAAGAATATTAATATACAATCATCTATAAAATATAATTTCTCCCGTCAGGATGACGGGGGCGGAGCAACGTCGGGAGAAGCGCGAACGCGCTTGAGCTCAAACGCCTTTCCGGCGTTTAGAAGGGCTTTGATTCGGCGCGGCTTGCCTGGGGAAGTATCCAATACTGCCGCGAGGAGGATTTTTTCCGGCGGAGGTTTTCCGGGAGGTGGCCGGGCTGAACGGCCGGCGCGCATATGAACGCTTCGCGCTGTATATCCGCGAGCTCAATCCGACGGCGTCCGAGCGTGCGACGTGAAAAGATTTATACCGGGCGGAACGCCGGGTCGTCCCTAACCCGATTCCGCCCTTTCCCTTTTTGGCCGCGCCCTCGAAGGAGCTGTCTGCGGCAAGGCGGCCGCATGGTGCGAGCCGCGCGGTACCCTTAAAGGTCCGTGCGGATGCTCCGGGCGACCAATAGCGCAACCGTCCCCAGCGCGGCGGAGAGGAGCATCATCGCGGGGAAGGCGGCATAGATATCGTTTTCGCACGCGCCCAGTATCGCGCCGTATACGCCGCCGAACAGCGCCGCGCCCAGGTAGCCCATCGTCACATAGGTGGATTGGGATATCCCCGCCTTTTCCGGCGGGATTTCCGCTTGCATGAAGGGCTGGCGCACGGATTTATAGAGGGTGTCGAATATCCCGCCGGCCGTCACCGCCATGAACAGGGAAACCACGCCCAAAGGGGTATGCGCCAGAAACAGGCAAAAGAGGAAGCCCGATACGCAAATGCATATGGCCAGCAGCATCGCGCGTTTTGCCCGCAGCAGCATGTTGCCCGGCTTCACCAGCCAGCGGCCCACAAACGCGGGCAGCAGAAAGGCAAAAGCCGCCTTGGGGGCGGAGATGAAGCCGCTCACTGTGGCGCTCACGCCAAGGCCCTTCTGCGCCATGAGCGGCACATAGGCCGAGGAGACGGCGGTGAAGGAGCCGAGCAGCAAATAGACGTAAATCGCCTTGGCATAGCTCCCGTAACGGAACAGGGAAAGCGGCAACACGGGCGCTTCAGCCTTTTTCAGCTCCCACCGGAAAAGCAGAACGCCGCCCGTCGCGGCGGCGGCGCCCAGCAAAAGGCCGGGCACGCTGAGCCACGCGATGGAGTTGCCGCCCAGCGAGAGCAGCGTCAGCAAGGGAACCAGGCACAGCGTGAGCAGCAGTATCCCCATGAGGTCCATGCGGCTGCGCGCGCCGGCCGCTCTGTTTTCGAAATTCAGCCCCAAAAGCAGCGCCAGCAGGACGCAAAAGGGGATGTTGAAAAGCAGGATGTATTCCGGCGCCATCCTGTCGCTCACATACCCGCCCAGAAGCGGTCCGGCAAAGGCGGCAAAGGTATAGCTCGTGGCAGTCAGTGCCATCCATTTCGGACGCTCGCCGGGCGCGGTGACGTCCGCGATGATGGCGTACATGGTGCCGCTCACCAGCCCGTTTGCGGCGGTGCAGATCACAAAGGCGGCGAAGAAGCCCGCGAACAGGCTCTTTTGCGCAAACAGAAAGCTCGCGCCGAGCGCGAGCGCGCTGAGCGCGAACCCCGCGACGGCCGCGTTCCGCCTGCCCCAGCGGTCCCCCAGCGCGCCGCCGACGCAGGTGAAAACGGCGCTGACGGCATTCGGCAGGCATGCCGTGACGGCGTAATACCGCATGGCGCCCATGCCCTGCAGCAGCAGGGGCCGCGCCACTCCCATGGCGAACACGGGGATCATCGCGATCGCGGGGAACATCGCCAGCGCGCAGAAGATCGTGACGTATTTTTTTCGCGGGGAAAGGCGGATAAAAGGCTGCTGATCCACAAAAGAAACCTCCGGGCGATTGTATCCGGTGCGTTTTTTCGCTTCCCGAGAGCGTTTTGGAGCGGTTGCGCGTCCGGGCGTTATCCTCTATAATGATGCCGTACATCACATGCGGCGGGGTGAAGGATCATGCTGGAACGAGAGGTTATGGAAGGGGCATTCGCGGCGAAGGAGCGCATGGTGGAAATCCGAAGGGATATCCACCGCCATCCCGAGCTTTCCCAAAAGGAATTTCGCACGCAGCAAAAGATCATCGAAGAGCTGCGTTCCATCGGTATAACCGAGATGAAAAAATACTACAACACCGGCCTTGCCGCCGTAATCCGGGGTGCCGCGCCGGGCAAAACCATAGGCATGCGCGCGGACATGGACGCGCTGCCGATAGAGGAAACCACCGGCCTGCCTTTCGCCTCTCAAAATCCGGGCGTCTCGCACAGCTGCGGCCACGACGGCCATGTGGCGATGCTGCTGGGCGCGGCCAGGGTACTGTACGCGCTGCGGGACCGGCTCCGGGGCAACGTGAAGCTGATCTTCCAGCCCGCGGAGGAGGACGGCCTCAACGGCGGCGGCTCCCAATGGATGGTCCGGGAGGGCGTGATGACGAATGAGCCCGCCGTGGATTTCATCATTGGCCAGCACGTCGCCCCCCATCTGGAGGCGGGGGTGATCTCCAGCAAGGCCGGCCCCTTTTTCACGACCTCCGACCTGTTTACCATCGAGGTGATCGGCAGGGAAGGCCATTCTTCCGCCCCGCAGAACAGCAGGGACCCCGTGGTGGCGGCCGCGCAGATCGTGCTGGCGCTGCAGACCATCGTTTCCCGCTCCATCGATCCACAGGATACCGCGGTGCTATCCATCGGCATCATCGAGGGAGGCGCCCGCCACAACATCATTCCCGCGCGCGTGCGCCTCGTGGGCGGCGCGCGCTCCTATACCGAGGAGATCAGCGCGACCGTCAGAAAACGCATGCGCGAGATCGTTTCGGGCGTCGCCGCCGCCATGGATCTGAGTGCGGAGATCGCCTTCAAAAAGAGCTACGGCCCCGTGATCAACGACGAAGGGATGTTCGGGAAGTGCCGCGCGTGGGCGGGCGCCGTCCTTGAGCCGGGGAAATTCGTGGAGGCGAAAACGCCTAACGCCGCGGGCGAGGATTTTTCCAATTTCACCTCCGATACGCCGGGCGTGTATTTCCTTGTAGGTGCGCGATGCGCCCGAGGAGAGCAGTTCGAACCCCACACAGGCAGGTTTACCTTCAACGAGGACGCGTTGCCCTGGGGCGCGGTCAACCTGTGCGCCGTGGCGGTAAACTATCTCAACGAAAACGCTTGATGTTGGGGGCGCGCAGCCCAGTCGGCACCATGTCCAACATTTTCAAGCGGCAGGATATCGATTATTACCTTTGCAACTCCGGCAGCGAGGCGGGGAGACCCGCAGGATCATCGATGAGGACGGGCACGACTCTGTCTGCTCCTACGGCATGGATTACGACTACATCCAGCACCGCAAAGGCCCCGAATCCGCCGCCGCGCTGACGGCGCTCCAACAGCAGACCGCCCGGTTCGGACGGCCGGCGGATCACATCCGCAAGGTCTGGGCGCACCGCAACACCCCGGTCGTTTTGCCGCCGATCACGGCGCCCACGCCGTGGGTGACGGCCGCTGTGCGGGGGACCATGGCGGGGATATCCCCGAGGATCTCAACATCATGCACTTCTGGGAAGCGGTGAAGAGAACCCGCTGATCCGCGAAAGCGCCCGTGCCGGAGGATCAACAGAAATCGCCGCTGATCAGCCGCCGCATCAGCATGGGCCCTTCGGGCACGAACAGCCCCGTTCGGGCGCAGGCCGCCTCGGAATACGCCTCGGCGTGCGGGGGCGTGTCGCGATCGCTGCGCCAGAGCACGAAGGGCACGGGGTCCGCGATGTGGGTGCGGATGGCAAGCGGCGTCGGGTGGTCCGGCAGCAGCAATATCCTGAACGCCTCGTTCCTTTCGCGAAGCTCCCGCATCACCGGTCCCAGTATCTCGCGGTCGATGGCCTCGATGGCCTCTATTTTGCACGCGAGGTCGCCGGCGTGCGCGCTCTCATCCGGAGCTTCCACGTGGATGTAGACCAGCTCGCAGCCTTCCTCGAGCAGCCGGAGCGCCGCCCTTGCCTTGGCGGCGCAGTCCGTGCGTTTCGCGCCCGTCGCCCCGGGGATGTGCGGCGCTTTCATGCCGGTGCATGCAGCGAGCCCTTTGAGCAGATCCACGGCGCAGACCATGCCCGCTTCCAGCCCGAACAGCTCTTTGAAGGGCTTCAGGGAAGGGCGACGGCCTTCCCCCCACAGCCAGCAGGTGTTGGCCGGGGGCTTGCCGCGCGCCGCACGCGCCCGGTTGACGGGATGGTCCCTGAGCAACTCCCAGGAGCGGCGCTGGAACTGCGCGAGCCTTTCCCCGTTGAGGCCCTTGGGCAAATATTCCCGTATGGGCTTGCCCATGATGTCGTGGGGCGCCGTGAACTGCGTTCCCGTGGAAGCGTCGGCGAGCACCAGACAGTGCCGGAAGCTGATGCCGGTATACAGGCGCATGTCCCCGTCGAGATGTTCTCGCAGGCATTGGATCAGCTGCGCGGCCTCATCCGTGGAGATCTCGTCGGCGGAGAAATCCAGCATGGTTTTGTCCTCGTAGACGGGCTCATCCGACAGGGTGGACAGGTTGCAGCGGATGGCGACATCCGTGGGCTTCAATTCGATCCCCATACCGACGGCCTCGAGCGGCGACCTGCCGCTGTAATAGATTGCGGGCGCGTATCCCATGACGGACATGTTGGCCGCGTCCGAACCCGGGGGCATGCCCGCGGGGATCGTGCGGACCATCCCGGCGGCGCCGCGACGCGCGAGCTCGTCCATATTGGGCGTATGCGCCGCTTCCACCGGGGTTCTGCCGCCGAGGCTTTCGATGGGCCAGTCGGCCAATCCGTCGCAGAGCATAACGATGTGCTTCATAGTTCTCCTTTCGTTTCCGGCCGTGTTGGCCGCTTTCGGTAAAATGTATTGGGCAACAGCAGGTTTTCCCTGTATTTCGCCACGGTCCTCCGGGAGACCCGAAGGCCGACCGCCGCGAGCAGCCGCGCGATGTCCGCGTCGCTCAGCGGGTCGCGGCAGTCCTCGTCGTTTATAATCGCCCGGATGGCCTGCCGGAGCTCGGCGTCGCTGGTCCTCTGCCCGGGATCTTCCCGGGCGCACATGCCGCGGGCGAATAGCTGTCTGAGCTCGTACGTGCCCCGCCGGCAGCGCAGATATTTGTTCTGTATAGCCCGGCAAACCGTGGAGGCACTCACGCCTATCATCGCCGCCACATCCTTCTGGGCCATGGGCGCGAGGCTCGCGTCGTCGCGGAGGAAGAAGTCGCGCTGTATGGCGGCGACGGCATGCCCGATGGCGAGCATCGTGTTGGCGCGCTGGCGGATGCAGGCGCACAGGCCCACAAAATCGTCATATCTTTCCCTGAGGTATTCCCGCGCTTCGCCCTCGCCGGAAGTCCGCATGAAGGCGAGATATACTTTGTTTGCCGAGAGGGGGAAGGAATTCCGCTCGCTCAGCCGCACGCAAAGGAGGCCGTCGTCTTCCTCCACGATGAGGTCCGGGATCACCGGTATGCTCGGCTGGGGCGGATCGAACCCCGCGCCGGGGCAGGGGTTCATGCGCTTGATCCGCTCGACGGCGGACATGACCCGCTCCCTGGAAATGCGCAGGGCTTTGCAGATGCCGGCATACTGCCCTTTCGCCACAAGCTCCAGATACCCGTCGATAATCCGCAGCACGTCCCGGTCCCGCGCGGCGCCGACGTCCGCGCGCAGCGCCTGCAGCCGCAGGCACTCCCTTAGGTTCCTGGCCCCCACGCCCGCGGGCTCCAGCGCCTGGAGCATATCCAGCGCCTGCTCCAGCGCGGACCGCGGGATACGCCATATCCGCGAGAGCTCCTCCGGAGTATCCCGCAGATATCCGCGCTCGTCCAGGCTGTCGATCAGGCCCGTCAGGGCGGATTTGCGCGCGCCGTCGAAATTTTTTAAGGGCAGCTGCTCGTAAAGATGCGCGCGCAGGCTGTTGCGCCTTTCGGCGCGGTCGGCCTGCTGCTCCACCCACGACGGCGCGTCCGGCTCTGCGGCGCCGCGCCGGGACGGCGAACCGAGCCATTCCTCGTAATACTCCAGTTCGATCATGGGGTTTTGCCACGCCTGCGCCATGACATAGGAGGCCAGCTCGTCAAAACCCATCTGCAAAATCTGCAGCGAACGCAGCTGGAGCGGCAGCAGCGAATGCTCGGGTATGAGATCTATGCGTATGTCGGACACGGAACCCATCTCCTTTATCACAGGATAGGGTTAAAAAAGCCTTGTGTCAATAATTGGCGCGATAATTGCTTATTTATGGGTATTGGCCCCGGTCGCGAACGCGCGTTCGGGCCGCCCGTCCTTGTAAGGGAAAGTGCATCACGATATAATTGAAATATGGCATCGCTGCGACGAGTCAAAAGAGGATTGCTGATTGCGGCCGCCCTGCTTCTGGGCGCGGCGGGATGTTTGCTGCCCGCGCGCGCCTGCCGCGCTTACACGCGCGCACTGAGGGTGGGGGTGGAATACAACCGCGCCCCGTTTCAATATCTCGATGAGACCGGCCGGTGCGCGGGGCTGAACATCGAGCTGATGGATGCCATCGCGCAGCAGAACGGCTGGAAGGTGGAGTACGTCCCGTATCGCAGCTATATGGATTGCATGAAAGCCATGTCCGCGAACGAGCTCGACATGATACTGGGGTTCAACCCCGCCTACAGCATACCGCCGGAATTATCGGGCAGCACGCAGCTCTCGGATGTGTTTTCGTCCACCACCATCTGCATGATCACCTCCAGGGAAAACGCCGGGGCGTGGAGCGGCACCGATGATTACCGCAACTCCCTCGGCGCGTTTGAATACGCATCGGTAAGCTATATGTACCTCTCGCGCTGGCATCTGCGGCAATGCTATATCAAGGGAAACCAGGCTTCCCTCGTGCAGGCGCTCGCGGACGGGGATGTGGATGTAATCTTCGGCAGCTACGACAGCCACACCTATCTGCTGGATAACTGCTACGGCGCTTTCCGGTATACGGTGATGTTCAGCAACATCACCACGCTCAATTACGCGGTGCTCGTGCGCGGCGACAAGGGCGACGTGCTGCACGCGCTCAACAATACGCTGGCGGAAATGCGCTCCCGGGGCATGTACGATACCATCTACAACCGGTGGATCGTGGACAAATCCCAGCAGAACATCCGAAAGATCGTCATCGTGTTCGCCGCGCTGGCCGCTACCGTTTTGGCAGCCTTTTGCGCGATTTCCATAATAAACCGAGTGCTGAAGAAAAAGGTGCGGGAAAAGACGCGCGAACTGCTTGTGCGGATGGATCAAATCGGAAACGAGAGCGATTTCAGGAACCGCATCATCGAACAGTCGCCCTGCGGCATGATTTACTTTCGGAGGGATTTTGCCGTGGATCTCGCCAACAAGGCGGCGAAGGCGATCTGCGGACAGGAAGATCAGACCATCGTGGGGCGGGATATCCGGATGTTCCGGGTATTCGGCGAGATCATCAGGCGCTGCGACGGCGCGTTGTTCGACGCCCGGGCGGGAGAGGCGGAGCCGCCCGCGGGCGTCATTGAGATCGAGAACCGGGGGTGGGGGATGCGTACCTTCCGGTATTCCTTCTCCCGCAATTACCAGATGGATCAGGTCGGCGGCGTTCTGCTGACTGTGGACGACATCACCGTGCAGGAAAAGGAGAAGCGGGACGCCATAGAGGCGGGCAAGAACAAGGCGCTTAACCGGATTGTGGCCGGGATCGCGCACGAAATCAAAAATCCGCTGATGGCCATCCGGCTTTACGCCTCCCTCATCCGCTCGCAGGGCGGGGATCAGGAATTCTACGATTCCTTTTCGGAGAAGGTGCCCCGGGAGGTGGAGCGGATCAACTCCCTTGTGGAGGCGCTGATCAACTATGCACGGCCCGTCAGGGGCGAGAAGGAGCGCGTGGACGTCGCCAGGATGATCGACGACAGCGTCTGCCTTTACCGCGCGGCGGCCGGCGACATGGGCATCCGGTTGAGCGCGTGCGCGCAGGAGTCGCTTTATATTTGGGCGAGCGGGGACAGGATCAAACAGGCGCTGATCAATTTCATCACCAACGGGCTGGAATCCATGGAGCAGAAGATGAAGGAGGAACCCTGCGCGGTTCCGCCCGAGCTCCGGGTCAGAGCATGGCGTAGCGGCGATCGGGTGAATATCTCCGTGCGCGACGAGGGCACGGGCATGACGCCGGAGGAGATCGAGCTCTGCTCCGAGCCTTTTTACACCACCAAAGCGAAGGGCACGGGACTGGGCATGGCGCTGGCCAAGCAGTTTATCAACGACAACGACGGAAAAATGACGGTCCGCAGCGAAAAAGGCGGTTTTACCGAAATCGTGATGCAGTTTCAGGAGGTGGGGGAATGAAGCCTTGCGTGCTCGTGATCGACGACGAGGAAAGCATCTGCTCATCCGTGCGATTCGCGCTCTACAAGGAATATGACGTGATGACCGCCTGCTCCGCGCGCGAGGCGCTCGCGTGCATTCGCACGGGGGATGTGGACATCGCGCTGCTGGATTTGCGCCTCGGGGAGAGCAGCGGACTCGATTTGCTTCCGCAGATCAAGGAGCTCGACCCCGGGGCGGTCGTGCTGATGATGACCGCTTACGGCACCGTGGACCTTGCGGTGCAGGCCATGAAGAACGGCGCGTTCAATTTTTTGCTCAAGCCTCTGGATTTCGAGCAACTGCTCGTCCATGTCCGGCAGGCGGCGGAACTCGCGCGTGCCAAAGAGCAGCTTCTGTTCTTGAAGAGCCAGATGGAGCAGGACGGGCGCTATAACGAGATCATCGGCAAAAGCGAGGGGATCCGCGCGGTCTGCAAGATGATCGACAAGCTCAAGGACATCGACACCGCTGTGACCGTCACCGGGGAAAGCGGCGTGGGCAAGGAGCTTGTGGCCCGGGCGCTGCATTTCAGCGGCAGGCGCAGGGAGGAGCGCTTCGTGGTAATCAACTGCGCGGCCGTTCCGGCGAACCTTTTGGAGGAGGAGTTCTTCGGGCACAAGCGGGGCTCCTTTACCGGCGCGATGCAGGACAAGAAAGGAAAGTTCGAAATCGCGGATGGGGGCACGCTGTTCCTGGATGAAATCGGCGACCTTCCCCTGGAGCTGCAGGGCAAGATGCTTCGCGTGCTTCAGGACAAGGAGTTTACGCCGCTGGGCGGTACGGAGCCTAGGAAGGTGGATGTGCGGGTGGTCGTCGCCACCAACAGGGACCTGAAGGGCCTGGTCGGGGAAGGGCGCTTCCGCCCCGATTTATATTACCGCATCCACGTGATGGAAATCCGCGTCCCTCCCCTGCGCGAGCGGCGGGAGGATATCCCGGATTTGTGCGGCCTGTTCATAAAGAAATTCTCCACCCAGCAGAATAAATCGGTGACGCACATCACAAAGCCCGCGATGGAGAGCCTGATGCGATACGGCTATCCGGGCAACATCCGCCAGCTGTCCAACATTCTCGAATATGCCATGATCTTCTCCACGGACGGGAAAATCGACCTCAAGGACCTTCCTGAGGAGATCCGGGGCGCCGCGCATGAGGGCGCGTTTCAGCAGGTTGGCGAGGAAGCGGCGGCGGAGTACCTGGCCGGGAAAACGATCAGGCACATCGAGAGGATGGCCATCGCCGCCACCCTGAAGAAGAACGGCGGGCGGCGGGATATCACCGCGGCGGAGCTGGGCATCAGCGTCAGAGGGCTGATAAACAAAATAGCCGAATACCATTTGAAATAGGCGCGCAGGAATTGCACGGAGCCATGCGCAAAAAATGCGCATGATCCCGGCGCAGGGCGCGCTTTGAAACGAGCGGGGGCGCTTTTCCTCATCCGCGCGGCAAAACCGCGTTGACGGACTCGCTTGCCGCGCTGCTCCATACATACGATTTTTTTCCGGTTTTGATTCGGTGCTTCATATGGCACGGAAATTGCTTTGTATTATACAAACCACATTTTTCAGAGGAGGAAAACGAGATGAGAGTCAAGAGGCTGTTTGCGTCCCTGTTATGTCTTTTCCTGCTGGCGTCATGCGCGGGCTGCACGGATAAGCCCGCCACCGGCGGTGATGGCGCCGGTACCACCCCAGGCCCCCAGAGCACGCTCGGCGCTCCGGGCGTCGAAACCCCCGCCGATACCGCCGATCCGGCGCCGACCTACCAGGAGACCATCCGGATAGGCATCAACGCGGAGCCTTCCACGGTGCTCACGCCCACCAAGAGCACCAGCGCCATGTGCCAGATGATCGCGCGCAGCACGCACAGCACCCTGCTGGACCTCGATTTGGAGACCGGCGAGATCGCCGGCGACCTCGCGCAGGATTGGTCAGTTTCCGAGGATGGCACGGTATATACCTTTAAGCTGCATGAGGGCGTGAAGTTCAGCAACGGCGAGGAATGCACGGCCGAGGATGTGAAGTACACCCTGGAGCAGCGCGTGCCCAACGGCGCGCTTGCCTCTCTGGTCACGAGCATCGTTTCCATCGAGGCGGTTGATGCGTACACCGTGAAGATTACGCTTTCCGGCGCGGTGCAGGATATGAAATACACCCTCGCCGGCCCTGCGTGCAGCATCGTGTGCAAGAGCGCCGTCGAGGCCGGCGGCGACGAGGGCGAGCGATACGGCACGGGCGCCTATTCCATCACTGAGTATGTGCAGGGAGAGTATGTCTTGCTCACCCGCAACGAGAATTATTTCGGGCAGATGCCCAACACGAAATTCCTGAAGTTCGTCGTCTATCTGGAGGATTCCACGCGCCAGCTCGCGCTGGAAACGGGGGAGATCGAGGTGTGCTATTCTCCTGCCAACTCCGACCTCGTTTATATACAGGCCAACGAGGAGCTAGACCTGATTTCCTGTACCGGCGTGAACATCTACTACATCGGCTTCAACACCCAGGCGGAACCCTTCGACAACGAGAAGGTGCGTCAGGCCGTCGCCTGCGCCGTGAATAAGCAGGACGCCATCACCGTGGCATTCGACGGCTACGCCGAGGTTGCCACCAACGTCATGGCGCCGGCCATCCCGTTGTATCAGGAAGTGTCGGTATGGGATTACGACGTTGAGCGGGCCAAGGCGCTCATGACGGAAGCCGGTTATGAGAACGGCTTCCAGACGACCGTCTGGGTCGACCGGGCGGATGAAGAGCAGATGGCCGTGCTCTTTAAGGAGAACCTCAAGGCCATCGGCATCGATCTGGAGATCGTCCGCCTGGAGGCCACCACGCTCAAGGCCAAGTGGGGCGACGACGATTATCGCATGTGCATACAGAAGTTCGGCAACACGGGCGGCCCCGGCATCAGCTTCAGCTATGTGTTCGCGTCCACCGCGGCCGCCAACCGTTCCCGCATAAACGATCCCCGTGTGGATGAAATGATCGCCGCCGCCGCCGTTGAGCAGGATTCCAAGGTCAGGTCCGATATGTATAAGCAGCTCAATGAATACATCACCACCACCGCGTACTGGGTGCCCGTGTGCATACCGCAGGTATTCGTAGGCACCAAGACCGGGCTGGAAGGGGCGAAGTATTCTGGGAATACATCCCACGATTTCACCTACGCGTGTCTTGCGGAGCCCTGAAAAGGGCGGGTGATGTTCCGCGCGACCGACCCTTTATATGGGGAGCGCAGGGGATAACCTGCGCTCCCGCGCTGCCACTTCACGTTCCGGGAGGTCAGAGATGATACGCTACATACTCAAGCGTCTGGTGATGCTCATTCCCGTTCTGATCGGCGTTTCCCTGTTCATCTTTTTGATTATGGACTTTACGCCCGGGGATGCCGCGATGACGGTTTTGGGGGATAACGCCACCGAACGGCAATTGGAGGAATACCGCCAGGCGCGGGGCCTCAACGATCCCGTGCTCGTTCGCTATGCGCGATATATGTGGGGCATAGTCCGCGGCGATCTGGGCACTTCGTATGTGACCAACCGCGATGTGCTGCAGACCTATCTGCAAAAAATACCCTATACGCTGGAGCTGGCCTTCAGCGGCACTTTCCTGGCGGTGGTGTTTTCCATATCGCTGGGGATCGTCGCGGCCCTGAGGCGAGGCACGGTGGTGGACAGCTCCCTGATGATATTGGCGCTGGTCGGCCTGTCCATGCCGCTGTTTTGGTTGGGGCTGCTGCTGATCATCTGTTTTTCGTTGAATCTGGAGTGGCTGCCGCCGGGCGGCGCGGAGGGCTTCAAATATCTCATACTGCCCGCCGTTACGCTGGCGGTGGCGAAGATGGCGCAGCTCACGCGCACCACGCGCTCCTCTATGCTCGAGGTGATCAACGAGGATTACATCCGCACCGCGCGCGCAAAAGGCGTGAGCAAAAAGGTGGCGGTGCGCAAGCATGCCCTGCGAAACGCCCTTATCCCCATCATCACGGTGATCGGCATCGAGCTGGGCGCGTCCCTGGGCGGTTCCGTCATTGTGGAAACGGTGTTCGCCTGGCCTGGGGTGGGCCGGCTGATCGTGGACAGCATCGCCAAGCGGGATACCCCCATGGTCACCGGATGCCTGATCCTGACGACGATGACCGTGGCCGTGCTGCTTTTGATCGTGGATATCGTCTATGCCTACGTGGACCCCCGCATCAAGGGCCAGTATTCCAGATAGGAGGGCGAGAAGAATGAAGGGCAATCCAGCTTCCGTAAAGAGCAAAACCAAGGCCCGCGGCATGTGGGCGGAGGTATGGCGCAACTATCGCAAAAGCTTCGGCGCCATGCTGGGCCTGTGCATCGTGGGCGCCATCGTGCTCATCGCCGTGGCGGGCAACTTCTATTTCGACTATGAAAAGGACGTTGTGGGCCAGAACATCGCCCAGCGCCTGCAGCCGCCCTCCCCGGAGCACTGGTTCGGCACCGACGAGTACGGGCGCGATATCTTCGCGCGGGTGGTGTGGGGTGCGCGCTATTCCCTTTCCATTGGATTTGCGGCGGTGCTTGTTTCCTGTTTGGCCGGCGTGGTGCTTGGAGCCGTCGCGGGGTATTACGGGGGCGTTGCGGAAACCGTCATTATGCGCCTGGCGGACATATTCATGTCCGTGCCGTCCATACTGCTGGGCATCTGTCTGGTGTCCGCCTTCGGGCAAAGCGTTTCCATGCTGGTGGTGGCGGTATCGATCGGCGCCATCCCGGCCATCACCCGAGTGGCCCGCGCATCCGTGATGACAGTGCGGGATATGGAGTTCGTGGAAGCCGCGCGCGCGGCCGGCGCAAACGATCTGGTGATCATTTTCCGTCACGTGCTGATGAACG
>Ga0116160_1001415_pt1 | contig 24957 bp, 29 predicted proteins | sample AD_JPNAS2_MetaG_FD_89879 | JGI IMG/M metagenome (GOLD analysis project Ga0116160, IMG submission 89879) | Active sludge microbial communities of municipal wastewater-treating anaerobic digesters from Japan - AD_JPNAS2_MetaG | ecosystem: Engineered > Bioreactor > Anaerobic > Digestate | place...
TAATCAGTAAAAAGTGAAAAATAAACAGATCAGGGATTTGATATTTTAAAATAATAGTTTGTGAGTGGACGTTAGCGGGAGGAAATTGTCGCATCAAAAAAGCAAGCTGGTGAAGATGCCCGATGTCCTGCGTCTAAGGTCTAACGTCTGGGTTTTTAAAACGGTTCAGGACCACATCGATGAAGGGATGTGTCCCCCTGAGGGGGGAGAGGCCGAGCCTTTCGGATGACCGGTCCCTGCCTGGGAAGAAGTACGGTGCCTTTCAGGTTTGAGGACCCATGAATGCAGGTTTGGAAATTCTGATTTTTTTATCCGGGACGGTTGTCGGCAGTTTCCTGAATGTCTGCATTATCCGCATTCCTCAGGGCTTATCAATAGTTAACCCTCCTTCCCGATGCGCTTCGTGCGGCGCCCGCATCCGCTTTTACGACAATATACCCATTATCAGCTATCTCATTCTTCGCGCCTGCTGCCGGGATTGCGGCGCCGGAATTTCCCTCCGCTATCCCGTCGTCGAGGCGCTGACGGGGGCGATCCTCCTTGCTCTTTACTGGAAGTTCGGATGGGGAGCGCAGCTGCCGGCGGCATTTGCATTCGCCGCGGTTCTCATCGTGGTCGCATTCATCGACCTGGAACATAAAATCATCCCCGACGTGATCACACTGCCCGGAACGCCTGTCTTCGCGGCCGCCGGGATTCTGATAATGGATCTTACCGTCTGGGAATCCCTGGCGGGAATCGCTGCCGGGGCGGGTTCCCTTTACCTGATCGCGTTTATATACCGGCTGCTGACGAAGAGAGAGGGAATGGGCATGGGGGACGTCAAACTGCTCGCCATGCTCGGGGCCTTTCTGGGCTGGCAATCCCTTCTCTTTATTCTCTTCGTCAGCTCTCTTCTTGGATCGTTTGCGGGCGGCCTTATTATCCTTGCCGGCAGGGGTAATCTCAAATACGCGGTTCCTTACGGTCCGTTCCTCTCCGCGGCGGCGGTCGCGTACCTGTTCGCGGGCCGGGAAATCATGCAGCTGGTGCTGTATCGATGAAAAGCGCGGCGGGAAAAAGCGGAGGGTTCAGCCTGGTGGAGCTGATCATCACGATGGCGCTCCTGGGCATGATGGCGGCGATCGCCATACCGGCATTCTTCAGCTACAACCAGAACGTCAACCTCAAATCAGCGGTCCGGGAGATAACCTCCGATATCTACCTCGCCAGGGAGAAATCGGTGTCGGAGAACAGGAAACACCGGATTTCCTTCAGCCTCGCCGACAATAATTACGTCGTCGAGCAGGGAACTTCATCGGGGTCTCCCTATACCGGAATAGAAACAAAAGTTATGGCCTCCTTCGGCAGCGGCGTGCGCCTGACCGCGGTTTCCTTCGGCGGAAATCCCGCCATCGTATTCCAAACCCGGGGCACCACGGAAGCGGGCACCGTCTCTCTGCAGAACGACCGGGGTTCCGCCGCGACGATTACGACCACTCTCACGGGAAGGACTTATGTGCAGTATGCGCTCCAATAGCCGGGGCACCAGCCTCGTGGAAGTCGTCATCGCCATGTTCATCATTTCGGTCGGCATCCTGGCCCTTCTCTCCATTCAGCCGGAGGCCTGGAAAATGGCGGGTAGAACGGATTTCCTGGGGAGAGCGGCGGGCATCCTCCAGAACGAGCTGGAGAGGACCGAGTTGGCGATCATGAACCCGAACAATGCCGTGGTCGTCGGGACGAATTCACGGACTGTCAATTCGAGCGGGGAGGCGTCGGCCCAGCCGGGAGATATGGCTTATACGGTTACAACCACGGTGGCGGCCGTCGGAACGGATTCCTGGCGAGTAACAGTCGGCATCAACTGGACCGGGCATGCCCAGGGCATCTCGGGCAGCGTTCTGGTCACAAGGCAGGAACACTTCAGATCATGACGCGCTCTGCGGGGAACGGCAAGATGGGGAATGAAAAGGGATTTACGCTGTCGGAAATTCTGGTGGCCTCCGCCATCGGCATGATGCTGCTCGGAGCGATATACGCGGCGGTTGTCACCGGACAGCACAGCTCCGTGGCGATAGAGCGCAAAGTGGCCACCCATCAGGATGCGCGGGCCGCTCTGGAGTTGATGGCGGCTGAAATCCAGATGGCGTCATACAACCCTGCTTTCGCTTCGAGTGTCTGGAGGACGTTCAATGATTGCGGGTCCACTTCTTTGGCTCAGACCAGAAAAGGACTCCAGGAAGCAACTTCGACTTCGATCACGACGGAAATGGATCTCAACGAGAGCTCCGCGGTGGGCGACGCTTCGCACGAGATCATCCGGTACGCCTACATCGCGGGGGAGGAGCGGATCACGCGCGAGACAAATTGCGGCGGGGCGCAGCCTTTCCTCGGGGAAGATCCGCTCGTGGGAACTCCCCGGACGACGCGGGTTGTGAACGGGAACGCGGGCATAGACATTTTCCGCTACTACGACGGCGCCGGAAACCTCCTCGCCTCGCCGCCGAACGCGCCGAATGTCAGGCGGGTCGAGATAACGCTGGTCGTCGAAACCGATCTGCTGGATCCCAATACGCAGCAGAGGAGAAGGATGATCTATTCCACGAGTGTTATACCGAGGAACCATGCAATATCTCAGTAATAAAGGCTAAGGGCGAAAGGCTAAGGGCGAAAGGCTAAGGGCGAAAGGCTAAGGGCGAAAGGCTAAGGGCGAAAGGCTAAGGGCGCTTCAGCGTAATACCGGGAAACCATGCGATATTTCAATAGAGCGGGCAAAAGGCAAAGTGCGAAAGGCGAAGGGCAAAAGGCAAATGGGCGCCCTGCGAGGCGGATCTCTCCCCCCGGTTTGCTGATTCAAGTTCGGGAACAGGACGGGTTTGCGCTGGTGGCGGCGATGATTGCCAGCCTTGTCCTCCTTGCGTTCGGCATCATGGCGGTCCTGATCTCGACGAGGGATATCCGCGTCAGCTCAAGGCTTGTCTTTGAGAAGAAGGCGTTCTCTGCGGCGGAGACCGGGATTCACGCCATGATCGGCGGTTTTAACCCGGACAATCCGGCGGCATCGGCGGCGAGCGATGTGCAGGCGGATCCGGCCGATGCAAGCGTGCGGTACACGGTCGGGACGCCGACCCGGCCTACGACCGGGCCGGATATCGTTCCCATGGCGGGTTATGCCATCGGCGGCGGCCAGCAGTGGGGTCAATCGCGGTACGTCGCCGAGGTAGCCGGGACACATACGGACACGAACAGCAGAGTGGATCTCAGCATCGGCATCGGCTACGGCCCGATCGAAATATCGACGATGTCGCGGTAGTGAAGGCGTCAGGCGTAGGGCGTCAGGCATCAGGGGAAGGGAACAAGGGGCGCCTCGGAGGGGATTTCATCCCGGATAATGAATTGCCTAAAGAGGATGTAAGAATCATGTTCAGGAAAAAGATCGCAGCATTATCAGCAGTTCTCATCGTGTTCGGTTTTGCCGCTTCGCTGCAGGCGGATGAAACGGCGCTCTTTACATCTGTCGCCCCGGACGCCCTGATCCTTCTCGACCTGTCGGGCAGCATGGCCTGGAACCCGGCCGGCGGAAACAATATCTGGGGAAATTCTACATGCACGGGCACTTTCTACAGCTCGTCCGGAGCCGGGCACAATACGAACTGCAGCCGCGTGGCGATTGCGAAGAGGGCTCTGTTCGAAATCCTCGACGATAACGGCGACGGGACGATCAACAGCTCGGACGAGAGCACGCTCAACATCCGGGTCGGCTACATGAGATTCCGGGGCGGAAACGACACATCCGGAGTTTATTCCTATGGGAACATCAAACTATCCTGGGAGATAGGCTCGAGATACAGCCGGATATACTGCAACGACGCCACCAGCTGTACGATAACCTCTTCGGCTTCCGGCAGTATAAGCGGCGCGTCGCCCGACAGCGGCACGCCCCTCGCATCATCTCTGCACGAGGCCAAGCTTTACATGGATGTCAGCAAGGGGGCCGATACGGCCGGGGCCTGCCGGCAGAAATTCGTCATCGTCATTTCCGACGGGTCGGACACGTACGCGTGCAGCGGAGACGGAACCGAAACCCAGGACGATCAGTACAAGCGCCGCCGCGAATCTGTGGCCAGGGCGAAGGCCCTGGCGGACGCGGGATACAAGGTATTCGTGGTCGGGTTCGGGGCCGCCATGCCCGACTACCTTGAAAAAACCCTCAACTGGATGGCCTACCACGGCGGGACCGACAATCCCCTGGCCGCCAATTCGGGGAGCACCGACGGCTACGATCCGTCGGCCGTGACGAGCTGTGCGGCGGCCGCTACCTCCGGGATATGCCCCCAGTGCTACGCCGCCTCCAACGATCCCGGCAATACCGCCCTGTCCGGGTATGCTTTCCTCGCCTCGAGCGCGCAGCAGCTCTCGGACGCCCTGAAGGCGACGATCAATATAATCCGCCAGGCCAATTATTCTTTTTCCCAGGCGTCCGTTCAGTCTTCGCGCACTACGGATGAGAACTATCTTTACGAGGGATCCTTTCAGCCGGTGAATAATGAGCCTTTCTGGCTCGGCCACCTCAAAAAATACAATATCAGTACGGACGGGTCGGTCGGGTCCGAAGTATGGGACGCCGGCTCGATCCTCCAGTCCACGGCGGCTTCCAGCCGTACAATAAAGACATATAAGGGCGGCGCGCTGACCGATTTTTCGACATCTTACATCACGGCCGCCGACTTGGGAGTCTCAACGGACGGCGAACGCGACGCCATCGTGGGTTTCTTCCGGGGAGATTCGACGTACAACATTGAAAACTGGAAGCTGGGAGACGTATTCCGCTCCACGCCGATCACTGTGGGGACGCCTTCGGCCTTTTTTTACGATTCCCGGGACGAGAACGCCGCTTTTGCCGCTCACAGGACGGCCCATCCCAGAACCTCCGCCAACGGCCAGCGGCTGATCCTGGCGGGAGCGAACGACGGACAGATGCATGCGTTCCTGACAAGCTCCGGGGTGGAATCATGGAGCTTCATCCCGCCGAACCTTTTACCCAAGCTCAAGAACATCTCCCATTCCGCACATCCGACCGGCCTCACGCACCAGTATTTCGTTGACGGACCGGTGACGGCTGCGGACGTGTGGCTCGGGTCCGGATCGGGCACGGCCAAGAATTCGACGGACTGGAAGACGTTAATGATTTTTGGCGAGGGCAGAGGCGGCACGGGTTACCTCTGGAGCTCGTCGACTTCCTGCGATACCGGCCTGAACGCCACCTATTCGACGACGTATGCCTATTACTGCGGGTATTACGCCTTGGACCTGACGAACTCCCAGAGTCCCGCTTACATGTGGCGTCTGGGTCCGGGCGCGACGGACGCACCCTATGTGGGCGAGCCGTGGGGAAAAGTGATGATCGGCAGGGTCAAGGCGGGCGGCGATGAAAAATGGGTGGGTTTCGTCGGCGGCGGCTATAACGCGGCCGACTGCTCGGGCGGGGGGACCTGCGATACCCGCGGCAAGGGATTCCTGGTTGTGGACCTCAGCAATGGGAGCATCCTCTGGTCTTATACCCATGCCGGCAACGGCGACATGGATTACAGCCTCGCGGCGTCAAGCGCGATCGTCGATACCGACAACGACGGGTTCATCGACACCGCCTATGTCGGCGATCTCGGGGGCAATGTCTGGAGGCTGAAGTTCTGCCGGGCCGAGGACGGTGAGTTGTGCGGCACCGCAAGCTGGAGCGGGGGCAAGCTCTTCGGTTCGTCAAGCGGCGTGATCAGGCCCATTTACACGACCCCCTCCGTCGCGAGGGACGGGGCCGGCAGCCTGTGGGTATACTGGGGAACCGGAGACAAGGTGGACCCGACCGCTTCGAACGCCCAGGAAAAATTTTTCGGAATCAGGGACAACAACCGGACCACGACGTATTCACTCAGCAACCTGGAAAACATTACTTCCGGGGTTTTCGATCCGGACACCTCGACTAATGCCGGGTGGTATATAAACTTCGCAGGTTCCGGGGAGAAGGTCCTGTCGGATTCCGTCGTCTTCGGCGGAGTTATATACTTTACCACCTACGTGCCGCCGTCCGGCAGCGATCCCTGCTCTCAGGCGGGGACCGCGAAGCTCTACGGGGTGGACTATCGCACCGGAGGCGGAACGATCTCGGGCAGCCGCAGCATGGATGTCGGGGTGGGGATAGCGTCCGCGCCGGTCATTTCCATGAAACCTACCGGCGGCGGTACGCCCGACCTTTACATAACAGTGAGCGGCGGCGCCGCCATGAGCGCCAGCACGACACGCGCAGCAATCACTCCCCCGAGCGTCGCCAACCGGACGAATATGCTTTACTGGAAGGACAAGCGACTGCAATAAACGGCTTTGGGCTTTAGGCTTCCGGTAGAGAACGGCTGATTACCTCTATGGGGAGCCTGATGCCTGACGCCTGATGCCGAATAAAGGCTTGACTTAATGCTGTTTTGAGGATATTGAAGGTCCGGAAGAAGCCCCTTTGGAGATAAGCGGATGGACAAAAAGACGTGCTCCATATGCGCCTGGAGAGAGAACTGCGTGAAACGCTTCAGCGTAAAATCCGACTCCGTAGGCAACGTGCATTGTCCGGATTACTCCAGGGATCTGAGCATCAAGGACAAGGACTTGGAAAGAAAGTAAGTCGCGTCGAACCCTCGGTGTGTTTCGGCAAACAGATCAAGTTGGCTCATCAGCCAACTTTTTTTTGATCGGTGCGGAGCCGCTCTCATATACTCGGGAGATCGGCTCTTATTTATTAAATCGGACGTTAGGAATTAGACGTTAGACATTAGACATTAGACATAAGACAATGGGCCTGACCCCTGAAGTCTGACGTCTAAAGTCTAATGTCTGACCCCCTGGAGTGGAAAGTGGTCAGGGACAGACTGATTAAGCTTCTGGAAGACTCGCTGAAGGCGTGCTGGGAAAAAGGGGCGTTGAAGCCGGGAGAATTCAAAGGCCCGGTAGAAATGGAATTCACCCGCGATCCGGCTTTCGGCGATTATGCATCCAATCTGGCAATGGTGCTTGCGTCCGTGCTGCGGGACAATCCGCGGAAAATCGCCGGCCAGCTTGTCAAAAATCTCGACGACTGTGACGGCGTGCTGGAAAAGGTCGAAATAGCGGGGCCGGGCTTCATCAATTTCTTTGTCCGGGACGCTGTCTGGGCAGGTTATCTCGAAAATGTCCTGAGGCTTGGATCCGGCTACGGCAAGTCCGAAAACGGGAAAAACAGGCGCGTCCAGGTTGAATTCGTCAGCGCCAATCCCACCGGGCCGCTCCATGTCGGTCATGCCAGGGGGGCCGTGATCGGGGATGTGGTGGCGAATATTCTGAAGGCTTCGGGCTGCAACGTCTTCAAGGAATACTATATAAACGACGTCGGAAACCAGATGAACAGGCTGGGCCGTTCCGTCTACCTGCGCTACCGGGAGCTTGCGGGAGACCGGATCGATTTTCCGGAAGACCATTACCAGGGCCGCTATATATACGAACTTGCCGGGGAGATACTCGACAAGGACGGGAAAACGCATCTGGAGAAAACCGAGGAAGAGGAAATCCCTTTTTTCACCTCCTACGCGGCCGAATCGATCATGAACGGAATCCGGGAGGACCTGAAGGCGTTCGGGGTCCTTTTTGACAATTACTTCAGCGAGCGTGAGCTCTATAAAGAAAGGGGAGTCGACCACCTGCTGGAAAAGCTGGAAAAGAACGGGTTCATTTATCGCGAAGGAGATACTCTCTGGTTCCGGTCGACGGCTTTCGGGGACGAAAAAGACAGGGTTGTGGTGAGGGAAACCGGCGAGCCTACTTATTTCGCGGCTGATATCGCTTACCATAAGAACAAGTACGAGCGCGGCTTCGATAATGTAATCGATATCTGGGGCGCGGACCACCACGGATACATCCCGCGGGTGAAAGCCGCGGTCCAGGCCATGGGCATCGACCCGGAGACGCTGCGGATCATTCTGGTCCAGCTTGTCAGCCTGTCGCGGGAGGGAAAACCCGTCCCGATGTCCACCAGGGCCGGCGAATTCGTTACCCTCCGGGAAGTGGTGGACGAAGTCGGAAAAGATGCGGCGAGGTACAATTTCCTCATGCGGCGGTCCGACAGCCATCTCGATTTCGACCTTGAACTGGCTAAGAAGCAGTCGAACGAGAATCCTGTTTATTACGTTCAATACGCTCACGCCCGGATCGAAAGCATCATCCGGACGGCCCGCGAGCGGGGAATGAAAATTCCCGGATTCGGGGAGATCGATCCTTTACAACTCAGGATCCCGGAAGAAATTGCGCTGATAAAAGCAATCACGCGTTATCCGGAGATAGTGGAGGGCGGTGCGAGGTCGCTCGAGCCGCACCGGCTCACGTTTTACCTGAACGACCTTGCCTCTATTTTCCATAGCTACTATAATAAAAATCGCGTGATTTCAGACGATCCGGATATGAGCCGGGCCCGCCTCGTGCTTGTTATCGCCGTCGGGATTGTCATCAGGAATGCCTTGGGACTGCTGGGGGTCAGCGCTCCCGAAAAAATGTGAGCAGGTATGCAGCGATTCGGAATCAGGAACTTTGAACTCAAGCTGAGCAGGCTTGGCCTGATTGCTTTCGTAGTGGGGACCTCCTTTCTGGTGTTCCTGGCTTTTATCGCGGGCATCATCGTGGGCAAAAATATCGAGACCTATCCGGACCGTTTCGCGGAGAGCCTGCCCGAAGTTATCCGGCATAAGATAGTCCGGATTCCCTCTTCCGGCGGCGTTCCGCCGATCGAGGGAAAAAAGATCGAGCCGGGAGCGGCGAAGGAAGACTATACTTTTTACGGTGTCCTGACCGGAAAGGAAGACGCTCCAAAACCGCCCGGAGGAGAGGTCCATGTCCAGCCGGAACAACAGAATACGGCTCCCCCGGAAGCGGGTGCGGGCAAATATCTGATCCAGATAGCTTCCCTTAAAGACGAGGGGAAGGCGGAGACGTTGCGCAGCAAGATAGCCGCTCTGGGTTACCGTTGCGAAGTGGAGAAAGCGGAGTCATCCGGAGGGAAAGTCTGCCGGGTGAAGCTCACCGGTTTTGAAACAAGAGAAGAGGCGGAAAAAACGGCGGCCCAGCTTCAGCAAAAGACCGGGCTGAAGGGGCTGGTATCTGAAGTGAAAGGGTGATGGGTAATAGTCATGGGTAATCGGTAAAAAGGTTGCTCTTAAGTTTGCCTATGACGCATAACCCAATACCCAATACCCGTATTTGCCATGTTCGAAACTTTAACGGAAAAACTTGACGGTATTTTCAAAAAGCTCAGGAGCAAGGGAAAGCTCGATGAGGAGAATATCAGTGCGGCACTGAAAGACATCCGTATGGCCCTCCTGGAGGCCGACGTAAATTTCAAGGTAGTGAAGAAGTTTATCGAGGAAATCAGGACGAGGGCGGTCGGCCGGGAAATTATGGACAGCATCAGCCCCGGCCAGCAGGTAGTCAAAATAGTCCACGACCGGCTCGTCGAGCTGATGGGAGGAGGAGGCGTCCAGCTCAAACTCTCCGGACGTTTCCCGGCGCCCGTGATGCTCGTGGGTCTCCAGGGGTGCGGGAAGACCACCACGGCCGCGAAGCTCGCCAGGTTTCTGATGGAGGCGAACCGCCGCGTTTTCATGGTGTCGGTGGACGTCTACCGCCCCGCGGCCATGGATCAGTTGAAAGTGCTCGCCGGGCAGATCGGCGCAGGCGTGTTCGATTCATCTCCGGCCGCAAAACCGGTCGAGATCTGTGAAGCGGCCCTGAAAGAAGCCGCTTCGGGGGGATACGATACGGTTATCATTGATACGGCGGGGCGGCTACATATAGACCGGGAAATGATGGATGAGCTGCAGGGCATTAAAAGCGCGGTCCAACCTTCGGAAATCATCCTCACGGCGGATGCCATGACCGGTCAGGATGCGGTCAACGTCGCGGAAAAATTTAATGAGCTCCTTGGCATCGACAGTGTGATCCTGACGAAAATGGATGGCGACGCACGGGGCGGGGCGGCCCTTTCCCTGCGGGAGGTCACCGGAAAACCGATTAAATTTGTCGGCACCGGGGAAAAATTGGAAGCGCTGGAGCCTTTCCATCCCGAACGCATGGCGTCGCGCATCCTGGGCATGGGGGACGTCCTCAGCCTGGTCGAAAAGGCCCAGGCTACTTTCGACGAAAAGAAGGCCCGGGAGCTCGAGAGGAAAATCCGCAAAGACGAATTCACCCTGGAAGATTTCCGCGACCAGCTGCTCCAGGTTCGGAAAATGGGCTCCCTCAAGGAGCTGATCGGCATGATCCCGGGCGTAAACCGCATAAAGGGGTACAAGGAAATGGAGCCGGACGAGAAGGAGCTGGTTAAGACAGTGGCGATTATCGATTCCATGACCCCTGGTGAAAGGCGCAATTATCTTATCATCGACGGCCGCCGCAGGAAGAGGATCGCCCGCGGAAGCGGCACCGAAGTGCAGGATGTCAACCGTCTGCTGAAGAGCTACGCGGAGATGAGAAAGATGATGAAAAAATTATCCCGCGACGGAATGAAATCGTTTCGCAGGGGTAAATTCCCCTTTTCATGACATATTACTTATGTTAACTTTTTAAAATACGCCGGATTTTGCGAGGAACCGGTGCTGCAGTTTTTTTATTTCTCATTAAATTTCAGGAGGTTGGACGAAGAGGATGGCTTTAAAAATACGTTTGGCCCGCATGGGCACGAAGAAAAAGCCGTATTACAGGATCGTCGTTTCCGCATCGGAGTCCCCCCGGGACGGAAGGTTTATCGAGATAATCGGAAATTACGACCCGAAGAAAGATCCGGCGGAAATCAATGTCAAGGCAGACCGCGTTCTCGACTGGCTGGCCAAGGGGGCGTCGCCGACCCTGACCGTTTCAAACCTGCTCGAAAGAAAAGGAATCCGTACGAAGCAGCAGGCGGCGACCACAGCATCGTAGTTCGACTGTTCTAAATAAAGTGCGGAGGTCCTTGCGATGAAAGATCTCATCAAGTACATTGCGCAGGCATTAGTGGATCATCCGGAGCAGGTCGACGTATCGGAAGTGCTGGGCGAGCAGACTTCAGTGATCGAGTTGAGGGTCTCGAAGGAGGACCTCGGCAAGGTTATCGGAAAGCAGGGGAAAACAGCCAAGGCCATGAGGACCATTCTCAGCGCAGCCTCGGCCAAGGTCAAAAAAAGAGCCGTCCTCGAAATTATCGAGTAGGATGACGGATCTGTTGGAAATAGGAAAGGTAACGAAAGCTCACGGCCTGAAAGGGGCCATGAGAGTAAGATCCTATCTTGAATCGGAAAAGGTCCTGCGGAAGGTGAAGAAGGTGTGGATCGGGCGGGAAAGAGAATCGCTCGATGAATACCGCGTAAAGACAATCCGTCCGGGGGGCCGCATCTTCCTCATGGAAGTGGAGGGAATCGAAGATGCCGATTCAGCCGCGGCATTGGTCGGACGGGATGTATATGCCGGAGCGGACTGCCTGGATCGGCTTCCGGAAGACGAATATTACTGGCGGGATCTGATCGGCCTCGACGTGTTTACGGAAGAGGGGGAAAGGTTGGGCGCGATCGCGTCCATTTTCCCGACGGGAAGCAACGACGTTTACGTGTGCAGAGGCGAAAAAGAGATTCTACTGCCGGCCATTTCGGATGTCATCAGAGAAATCGATATCGGCAAGAGGAGAATGGTGGTCCGGCTGCCCAGGGAATTGTGAGCGGCAATGATCCGGTTCGATATCCTGACCCTCTTTCCCGGAATGTTCGAGTCCCCCTTCCAATCCAGCCTGCTGCAAAAAGCAAGAGAAAAGAATCTCGTCGATATCCATATCCACGATATTCGTGCGTTTGCCGCGGATAAGCACCGCATGGCCGACGATTATCCGTACGGCGGTGGCGGCGGCATGGTCATGAAGGTCGAGCCGATAGCAAAGGCCCTGGAATCCATCGGTCCCCTCGAATCTGCAGACGGCGTCCTGCGCGTGCTCCTTACGCCGCAAGGGGAATTATTTTCCCAGGAAAAAGCGCGCGAGCTGTCCCGGCGCCGGCGCCTTGTCCTGGTTTGCGGCCATTACGAGGGAGTCGACGAGCGTATCAGGGAACACCTGATTGACAGCGAAATATCCATCGGAGATTATGTGCTGACAGGAGGAGAGTTGGCGGCCATGGTGGTCGTGGACGCGGTGTCCCGATACATTCCCGGCGTCCTGGGAAACGAAGAGTCGGCCGCCAGCGACAGCTTTTCTGAGGGTCTTCTCGAATATCCGCAATATACCCGTCCCGCCGTGTTCGGGGAATGGGAAGTCCCGGAAGTCCTCCTGTCCGGCAATCACGCCCGGATCGAGCGATGGCGGCGCAAGGAATCGCTGCGCCGAACCCTGCGCCGGCGTCCCGACCTGCTCGCCCGGGCCCGGCTCTCGGAAGAAGATAAAATTCTGTTGAAGGAAATAGAGGCCGAGGGAAAAACAGTTCAGAGTCCCGAGTCCCGAGTTACGAGTTCCCAGGAAGAGGACGGGAAGGCCGGTTTGGACTGAGGTTTTAACTCGGGACTCGGGACTCTGAACCGGGACTATCATGTCAAACATCTTCACCGCCCTGATCCATTACCCCGTTTACAACCGCTCCGGCGATGTGGTCACGGCCGCGATCGCCAATGCCGATATCCACGACCTGTGCCGGCTCTCCAGGACTTACGCCGTCAGGCGCTTCTATATCGTGACGCCGCTCGAGAAGCAGCGCGAGCTGGCGGGCAGGATAATCGGGCACTGGATGTCCGGCTATGGATCAACGTATAATCCGGCAAGGCGGGAAGCGCTATCCACTGCGGAGATCAAGGAAGGGCTCGAGGATGTGCTCGGCGACATGCGCTCGGTGCGACCTGCTGAAACCCGGATTGTGGCTACGGGCGCAGGCCTTCATGAAAACGTGTCCTCCTTTGCGGAACTCAGGAAAATCATTTCAGGAAGCGACGATAACTTTCTCATCCTGTTCGGGACGGGATGGGGGATCGGGAAGTCGCTGATCGACGCTTCCGACTTCCGGCTGGAACCGGTCTGCGGTCCTTCCGGGTACAATCATCTCTCCGTCCGCTCGGCGGCAGCGGTTGTTCTGGACCGGCTTCTCGGATCTTTTTGATTGACAATTACGATTCCAGCATTTATAAGAAAAAATTTCAAAGCCGAAGGTTAAGGTGCGGAGGAAACAATGGACCTGATTGAAATGATTGAGCGAGAGCAGATGAGGGGAGATCTTCCCGCTTTCAAATCGGGAGATACCGTGAAAGTTTACGTGAAGATCGTCGAGGGGCAGAAAGAGAGAATCCAGGTGTTCGAGGGAGCAGTCATCCGGAAGACCAGAGGAAACAGCAGGGCCATGTTCACGGTCCGGAAGATCTCTTACGGTGTCGGCGTAGAAAGGACATTCCCCCTCCATTCCCCAGTCATCGACAGGATCGAGGTGGTTTCGAGAGGTAGAGTAAGGCGTTCCAGGCTTTATTATCTCAGGGGCCGTAAAGGCAAAGAAGCGAAGATCAAGGATGCTTCTCGCAGATAGCCTCACTTCCCGGACCCATTTCTCTCCTGTGTAAAAAGAATTCCGCATGTATGAATTCGAATCACGCGCCCGCCGAAGCGGCTTCAGTCTCGTAGCCGGAGTAGACGAGGCCGGCAGGGGGCCTCTGGCGGGACCGGTAGTGGCGGCTGCGGTCGTACTTCCCGCCGATTACCGGAACAGCGAAATCAGGGATTCGAAGCAGCTTTCATCCAAAAAACGCGACGAGATGTACGGGATTCTTATCAATGAGGCGGTTTCCTTCGGATTGGGAGTCGTCGAGCCTTCCGTCATCGACCAGATGAATATCCTCCGGGCGTCCCTCCTGGCCATGAAGGAAGCGGTAATGAATCTTTCATCCGGCATAGATTTCCTCCTTATTGACGGCAATCAGGGCATCGATCTTCCCATTCCCCAGCAGACCATCATTGACGGAGAAAGCCACAGCATTTCCGTCGCGGCTGCATCCATTATCGCAAAGGTCTCCCGCGACAGGATCATGGAGATTTATCACCGCCAGTATCCTCAATACAATTTCATCAACAACAAAGGCTACGGCACGGAAGAGCATCGCAGGGCGATCAAGATTCACGGCTGCTGCAAGCTTCACCGGATGAGCTTCAAACCCGTACGGGAAGCGCTGTCCATAAGCCTGCTGGACGAAACCAAGTAATAAAATCGCAAAGCGTAATGAGAAGTCCGGACTCCGGACTCAAAACACCTTACTCCTGACGCGTTACGCTTTACGCTCGAAGGTGATTTATGGCCGTTAATCCCCGGGGAAAGGATGGGGAGGATCTGGCGTCCGCTTACCTGAAGCGGATCGGGTACAAAATCCTGGAAAGAAATTACCGGTGCGCGCTGGGGGAAATAGATATCGTGGCAAGGGACGGGCCGGTTCTGGTCTTTGTGGAAGTCAAGAGCCAGAGGACGGCCCGCTTCGGAACGCCCCAGGAATCGGTCAATCCGTCCAAGCAGAGAAAAATTTCCCTGATCGCCCTCTGGTTTTTGAAAGAGAAGCGGCTTGACGATGTTCCCGCCCGGTTCGATGTCCTGGGGATTCGCTTGGGTTCCGGCGGTCCGAAATTCGAACTGGTGCGGAACGCTTTTGATCTGGCCGTATGGCAGTAATGAATTAAATCCGAAATCCGAAGCACTAAATCCTGAACTCGAATTCAGGGTTTTAACTCAGGCGGCTGTGTAAAGATGAATACCGGAAAAAAGAACATCCGCAGAGGAATTCTCTATATCGTATCAACCCCGATCGGGAACCTGGAGGACATAACCCTCCGCGCGCTGCGGGTGTTGAAAGAGGTCCGGTTGATTGCCGCGGAAGATACACGCCGGACCGCCAAGCTCACCGCCGCTTTCGCCGTCGAAACGCCCCTGACAAGCCTTCATGAATGGAATGAGTCCCGGAAAACGGAATATGTCCTCTCCCGCCTTGAAGAAGGAGAGGACGTCGCCTACGTGACGGATGCGGGAACCCCGGGAGTGTCCGATCCAGGATTCGTTCTGGTCAGGGAGGCCCTGGCCGGCGGCTTTACGGTGGTGCCTGTTCCGGGTGTGACCGCGGCGGTGGCCGCCCTCAGCGTCGCCGGACTCCCCATGGACAGTTACGTATTCTTCGCTTTCCTTCCCGCCAGGGAGGGGAAGAAACGGAAATTCCTCGAGTCGATCCGGGACGAGAAAAAGACAATGGTTTTTTACGAGTCTCCCCGGCGCCTGGAAGAGACGCTGCGCATGATGGCCGGGATTTTCGGAGACAGGCCGGCGGTTGTTGCGCGCGAGCTCACCAAAATGCACGAGGAAACAATACGGGGTACGATCGCGGAAGTCCTCGACCGGATTGCGGGCCGGGAAATCCGGGGTGAGGTTACGCTCATTGTCGGAGGGAAGGAAAGAGGCGCCCCCGAAATTTCCGAAGGAGGACTGGCGGATCTCTATCTCCGTCTTCGCAAAGATCCGTCACTCAGCACCAGGGATATCGCCGGGATTATCTCCCGCCAGACCGGCCTCCCCAAGAAGCAAGTGTATTCCTTTATTTTAAACAAAGAGAATCGAAGCTGAGAAGCTGGGAAGTTGCGAGGATAGGCGAGCCTGATCTTTAAGATAAACTGCCGCCTAACTTCTCATCTTCCCGGCTTCGTTTTTCAGGACGGGGAATTTGCTTGAAACAGCGGGGATATATGTGGTAGTCGGAAAACCTGCCGCCGGATGGAAATAACGGCGGCGGATGGAGACAGATGGCCATGAGCGATAAAGTCAGATTCAAGGATCTTGTTGATGTCCAGGATCCTGTGCGAAATTCCCGGAATGGAAATCTTCCGGCCCGGGAAGCGGCCGCGGAAGCGGATGCCGACGGCGAGCAGGCCGCATCCCCCGCCGCCGGAGAAAAGATTTTCGAGCTGACGGAAATACTGGAAGAGTGTTCTCCGCCGCTCCGGGCGGCGGAGCTCAATGACGTCATCCAGAAAGTGGTGGCGGAAATCGCGGAGCGGGTCGCCCGGGAGATGGTCCCCGGGATAGCCGAGAGAATCATCCGCGAAGAGATCGAAAAACTCAAGTCCGAGGACGAGGACAAAACGGAGCAGTCATGAAAAAAAAATCGCGGACGGGAAGAAACGTCTGGCTGCTGCCCATTTTTTTTCTTGCCCTGATTGCTTTCCTGTGGGGATGCGGAAAAAAAGCCGTCGTTCCGAATCCGCCCGAAGCCGAGCAGAACGCGATCAGGACGATCGCCGTCCTTCCCGTCATCAATAAGACGAATGAAGTAAACGCGGCGCGGATGCTCCGGGAAAAAGTGATCGAGGAAGTCCGTTTCAAGGGCTATCGCCGCCTGTCAAGCCAGGAGACCGATCGCAAGCTGTCCGGAATCTGTCCCGAGGGCACTAAGGCCCCTCCGTCCGTCGCCGGCGAAGCGCTGGGAGCGGACGCGGCCCTGTACTGTACCCTGCTCGAATGGAAGCACTCATCCTTCCTGGCGTATTCAAAAAGCACGGCCGTCGTGCAGTTTGAGCTCAGGAATACCCGGACGGGAGAGAGGATCTGGACAGTCGAGGAAAGAGCCGCTAGGCGGAATTTTGAGATGTTCAAGCGGGAATCGGAGCTGGCGACCCTGCACGACTATGAGGGTATCGTGCGCGACATAGTGGAAAAAGCCTTTATCAAATTTCCGGAGGGGCCGGAATTCGTGGCCGACATGCCCAAGAAAAAAGGCCGGTTCTGGGATATGTTCTGAGAAATGTGGCGGGGGAAAATGAAAGCCGAATCCAGGCCCGCAGTCCGCATCGCCCTGGCGGTTCTGATTATCGCCGCCGCCCTTGCCGCAACTGCGGACGCGCGGCCGCCGATGCAGATCAAGATCGGCAGGGATGAGGCGAGGGTGACGGTCCTTGAAGGCGCGGCAGGGATTCTGCCGGACGGCAAAACCGCCTGGCAGCAATTGAGAACGGGCGCGGCGCTCAAAGGCGGGGATCAGGTCAGCGTGGAGGCGAGGTCAAGGATGGAGATCCGTCTTGCCGACCGGTCGGTCATGCGTTTTGCGGAAAACACCCGTTTCCGAATTTCGAAAATCGATGTCAGTGACGGGTCCGGCTCCAGGACTGCTTCGGTCAACATGGTCATGGGGAAGACCTGGGCGAATATCGCCAAAAGCCTGGGGGCAAAGCCGAATTATGAAATCTCGTCCCGAAACGCCGTCTGCGGCGTCAGAGGGACGCTGTACCGGATGAATGTGGAGGATAACCAGTCGGTCCTCGTCCGGGTCTATGAAGGCGAAGTGAGCGTATCCGGCGCGCCGAAAGGGGCGGAGCCGAGCGGAGTGAAAGGACCCCCCGACAGGGTGTCCGGACCGGTATCCGTGCCGGGACCGAAACCGGTTTCGATGGAAGAATGGATCTATATCGTGAAATCGATGCAGCAGATACGCATCGGAGGAGACGGAATACCGCAGAAACCGGAATCGTTCACGGAATCGGAAGACCGGGATGCCTGGGTGGACTGGAACAGGGCTCTGGACCGCGAATCGGATTCACCCGAGTCCGCCGACAGCCGCGGCGGAAACGGCTGGTTTGATTGGTTTAAATAAAACAGGCTAAAGGCAAAAGGCATAAGGTCAAAGGTTCTTAGAGATCGGATTACACCTCTGTCCTCAGCCTTGTGCCCTTAGCCCTTAGCCCTTAGCCCTTAGCCTTTAGCCTTTAATACATGAACATCCCCAATACTCTTACCGTCCTCAGGATAATTCTCGTACCGATCATGGTAATCTGCCTGATCCAGGCATATTACGTCGAAGCTTTCGTTATTTTCATCTTCGCCAGCATAACGGACGGCCTCGACGGATTCCTGGCAAGGGTGCTCAAGCAGAAATCGGTGCTGGGGGCCTATCTTGATCCCCTCGCCGACAAGGCCCTGATTGCCAGTGCGTTCGTTACGCTGTCCATCATGGGAATCATTCCGGCATGGCTGACCGTAATCGTGATCAGCCGCGATTTTGTCATTTTGGTAGGCATCTGCGTGCTGACCTTCCTCTCTGTTTCATTCGAGATCCGGCCTGCGCCGATAAGCAAGATCACGACGGCCCTGCAATTCGCCACCATTTTTTTCGCCATGCTCGCCGTTTCGAAACTGCTCGTGTTTGAGCCGTTTTTCCTGGATATAATCTTCTGGCTGACGGCCGGCTTGACGGTTCTGTCCGGTCTGAATTATATTATCAAGGGAGTGCAGCATATTAACAGCTCAACATGAGTCTCCTGCAACTGTTTTTTCTTGACAGAATCCCGGATTGCTGTTAAAAATTAAAACCTTCCGTAGGCACGTAGCTCAGGGGGAGAGCGCCATCCTGACGCGGTGGATGTCCAGGGTTCAAATCCCTGCGTGCCTACCATTTGCATTAAATTTATATATTGATCCGAAGGGCATCAGCGGGTATAAATGCGGCGATGCCCTTCTTTCATAAGGTAAAAGCCCGAAGGGCATCAAGGACATAGGTCCGGGCAAGCGGGAACAGACTAACCAGGCCTGAGATGAAAGGTTAAGGAAGGCAGAAGCACCGGATGAAGGACATAAAAATAACTCTTCCGGACGGGACCGTGAAAAACGGCCCGGCCGGGATACCGGCCAGGGAAGTTATATCTTCCTGGCGCAGGGAAAAACTCGCATCCGCCGCAGCGGTCAGAATTGACGGGCGCCTCGCCGACCTGAGTTCTCCCGTAGAGGAGGATACCTCCCTGGATGTCATCGACATCGGGTCGAAGGAGGGGATGGAAATCCTCCGGCACAGTATATCCCATGTCATGGCGCAGGCCGTGCAGGATATCTTCCCCAACGCCAAAGTCAGCATCGGCCCTGCCATAGAGGACGGATTTTATTACGATTTCGATTACGATCAAAGCTTCACTCCCGAAGATCTCGAGAAAATCGAAAAGCGCATGTGGGAGATCATCAAGGCCGACCTGCCGTTTATCCGCGAGGATGTGCCGCGGGAAAAGGCCGTCTCCTTATTCCGGGAAAAGGGCGAGAGCTATAAAGTCGAGCTGCTGGAGAACCTGCCTGCGGACGTTAAAACCGTCAGTCTTTACCGGCAGGGGGATTATACTGACCTGTGCCGCGGGCCGCATCTGCCTTCGACAGGGCTGATCAAGGCATTCAAGCTTACCAGCATCGCAGGTGCTTACTGGCGGGGCGACGAAAAGAACAAAATGCTTCAGCGTATCTACGGGACGGGTTTCGCCACCCCGGAAGAGCTTGAAGATTACATCCGCTTCATTGAAGAAGCGAAGCGCCGGGACCACCGCCGGCTGGGCAGGGAACTCGATCTTTTCCAGATAAATGAAGAAGTCGGGCCGGGCCTCATCATCTGGCACCCCAAAGGGGCCCTGCTGAGGACCATTATCGAGGATTGGGAGAGAAAGGAGCACCTGAAGCGGGGATACGACATAGTGCTCGGACCGCAGATCCTGCGAGGCGATCTCTGGAAAAAATCCGGGCATTTCGACCATTACCGCGAGTTCATGTATTTCACCGAGGTCGAGGACCAGGTGTACGGCATCAAGCCGATGAATTGCCTCGCCCACATGATGATTTATAAATCAAAAATCCGCAGCTATCGCGACCTGCCGCTCCGGTATTTCGAACTTGGAACCGTGCACCGGCATGAGAAGACGGGCGTTCTGCACGGCCTCCTGCGGGTCCGCCAGTTCACCCAGGACGATGCGCACATCCTGTGCAGGCCGGATCAGCTGAATTCGGAAATACGCGCAATCGCGGAATTCGTCAGCGACGCCATGAAGATATTCGGGTTCGATTACGAGGTGGAGCTGAGCACCCGTCCGGCCAAGTCCATCGGTTCCGATGAGGACTGGGAAATGGCGACCTCGGCGCTCGAACAGTCGCTGAAGGATAACCGGATTCCGTACGACATCAATGTTGGGGACGGCGCTTTTTACGGACCGAAGATCGACTTCAAGCTCAAAGACGCTCTGAAGCGGAAATGGCAGTGCGCGACTATCCAGTGCGATTTTACCCTGCCGGAAAGATTCGACCTTGCCTACATCGGGGCGGACGGGGAGAAACACCGGCCGGTAATGCTCCACCGGGTCATTCTGGGCGCGATTGAGCGGTTCATGGGGGTGCTCATCGAGCATTATACCGGGGCTTTTCCCGTGTGGCTCTCGCCGGTGCAGGCGATACTGCTTACCGTCACAGACAAACACATCCCCTATGGAGAGGAAGTTTACCGGAAGCTGGCCGATGCCGGAATCAGGGTGGAAAAAGATTTCCGGAACGAAAAGCTCGGCTTCAAAGTCCGCGAGGCACAGCTGCAGAAGATCCCGTACATGCTCGTCGTCGGCGACAAGGAAATGGAAGGAAAGGGAATTTCCCCGCGGCAGAGAGACGGAAAAAATCTCGGGATGATGGACCCGGACAAATTTATCTCCATGGTCCGGGAACAGTGCAGTCAATACAAATAGAACGGAGGACCTAATTTCGGAGGTGGCTCATCACTAAGAATCTCAGGGTGAATGAAGAAATCAGGGTGCCAAGCGTCAGGGTTGTCGACGCCGAGGGAAAGCAGTTGGGCATCCTGCCGATTTCGGAGGCGATCAAGGAAGCCGTCAAGGCCGGTTTGGATCTGGTCGAGGTGGCCCCGAACTCGTCGCCCCCGGTCTGCCGGATCATGGATTACGGGAAATTCCGTTACCAGCAGAGCAAGAAGCTCCAGACTTCGCGGAAGCACTCTGCGGGCCCGCAACTCAAGGAAATACGGCTCAGGCCCAAAACGGAAGAGCACGACATTCAGGTCAAGCTCAAGCACATCCGGAAATTCATCGAGCAGAGGGACAAGGTAAAGATAACGATCATGTTCCGGGGCCGGGAAATAGTCTACTCCAATATGGGGCGGGCAATGATGGAGGAGATCAGGACCGAGCTCGAGGGGATCGCGATAGTTGACCAGGCGCCGAAACTCGAGGGCAGGAACATGGTCATGATCCTGTCTCCGAAAAAGTAGTATTCATAGGAAACAAAAGTATTCTGAACCATTTATCAGCGTTCAGGATACTTTTGTTTGTCCGTGAGGCGTAAACCGTAAGGCGTGAACTGTGAAAAACACCTTACGCCTCACTCTTTACGCCTTACGATATAACGCATGTGGAGAATATAAGATGCCGAAAGTTAAAACGCACAGGGGAGCAGCAAAGAGATTTTCGCTTACCGGGACCGGCAAGGTCCGGCGAAAAAAGGCTTATCACAGCCACATTCTGACCAAGAAAAGCTCCAAGCGGAAAAGAAATCTGAGAAAGCCGGGCATCCTGGACGACAGGGACGCCCCGGCGATCAAGAAACTTATACCGTACTTGTAATCGTTTGCTTCGTGAGGTGTAAAGCGTAAGGCGTGAGGTGTTCTTAATGTCACTTTACGCTTTACGCCTTACGCCTCACGCCATGCAGTGGAATATTGATATCGAGTTGAAGGAGACTAGAAGAGATGAGAGTCAAGAGAGGCGTTAACGCCAGAAAAAAAAGGAGAAAAATCCTGAAGCTGGCTAAAGGGTATTTCGGCGCCAGAAAGAATCTTTACCGCGTGGCAACCGAAGCAGTCGAGCGGGGCATGAAATTCGCTTTCCGCGACAGGAAGGCAAGAAAAAGGGATTTCCGCATGCTCTGGATTGCCCGCATCAATGCGGCGGCGCGGCTGAATAACGTGTCGTACAGCAGGCTGGTGGCCGGCATGAAAAAGGGCGGCATTGAAATAGACCGGAAAATCCTCGCCGATCTCGCGGTTAACGATCCCCAGGGATTTACGGCAATTGTCCGAACGGCTGTTGGTGAGCAAAGGGCATGAAAGGCAGGCTCGAGGAGCTGCGCCGGCAGGCGGAAGCCGAGCTGAGCGCCGCACGGAGCAGAGACGAGCTGTCGGCAATCCGAACTAAATATCTGGGAAGGAAAGGATTGCTTACGGCCGTTCTGCGCGGTCTGGGCAGCGCTTCGGAAAGCGACAGGCCCGCCCTGGGCAGGCTCTCGAATGAGATCAAAGAGGCCGTTTCCTCCAGGATCGAAGAGGAGATTCGCAGGCTCGACGAGGAGGCGAAAAGCCGGTCGCTGCAGGCGGAAAAAATCGATGTGACTCTTCCCGGCCGGAGGATCGTGTCCGGCAATCTCCATCCCATCACCCAGATTCGAAACGAGATCTGCGAAATCTTCGCCGGCCTCGGCTTCTCCATTGTAGAGGGGCCCGAAGTCGAATTCGACTATTACAATTTCGAGGCGCTGAATATACCGAAAGACCATCCCGCCCGGGATATGCAGGATACGTTTTACATTTCCGACAGCATCGTTCTGAGGACGCATACCTCGCCCGTCCAGGTCCGCATCATGGAAAAAAGGAAGCCCCCGGTGCGGATTATCGCTCCCGGCAAGGTCTATCGCTGCGATTCGGACGTGACGCACTCGCCCATGTTTCACCAGATCGAGGGCCTTCTGGTGGACAGGGGAATTTCCTTCGGCGACCTCAAGGGCGTGCTGACGTCGTTCGCCCGGCAGGTCTTCGGTGAGAAGACCAGGCTGAGGTTCCGCCCCAGCTTCTTCCCGTTTACGGAGCCGAGCGCCGAGGTGGATATCCAGTGCGTCATCTGCGGCGGAAGCGGATGCCGGGTGTGCGGGCAGAGCGGCTGGCTGGAAATCCTGGGATCGGGCATGGTCCATCCCGAAGTGTTCCGTATAGTGGGTTATGATCCGGAAGAGGTAACCGGTTTTGCCTTCGGCCTCGGCCTGGAGCGCATCGCTATGCTGAAGCACGGCATTTCCGACATCCGGCTTTTTTATGAAAACGACATGCGTTTTCTCTCACAGTTCTGATTGGTCGTGAGGTGTAAGGAGTAAGGAGTAAGGAGTAAGGAGTAAGGAGTAAAGCGTAAGGTGTTCGGGAGAAATCCCAAATCCCAAGCACCAAATCCCAAACAAATGCGAAATTCAAATTATAAAATCCAAAACGGGAAACAGCCCGCTGCATTATTTTGAGATTCGAATTTTGAGTTTTGGAATTTATTTAGGATTTAGAGTTTCGGATTTAGGATTTCTGACCCATAACCCATAACCCATTACCCATTACCAAAATTATGCTAGTCAGTTACCGTTGGCTTAAAGATTACGTAGATATCGACCTCGATCCGAAGGATCTCGCCGCAAGGCTCACGATGGCCGGGCTGGAGGTGGAGGCCGTTCAGGAGACTGCGCCCGGCTTCGAAGGCGTCGTAGTGGGAAGGGTCGACTCCGTACAGCCCCACCCGAACGCAGACAAGCTCTCTATCTGCGAAGTGACGGCGGGTAATGAGAAGTTCCGCGTCGTCTGCGGAGCCCCGAATGTCCGGAAGGGCATTCTCTCTCCGTTTGCGAAAGTCGGCGCCAGGATACCGGGCGGATTTACAATCAAGAGCTCGCGGATCCGCGGAGAGCTCTCGGAGGGGATGCTCTGCTCGGAAGAGGAACTGGGGATCGGCGGCGATGCGAGCGGGATCATGGTTCTGCCGGACCGCCTCCAGCCGGGGACGGACCTTGCCGAAGCCCTGGAATTGAAGGACACGGTCCTGAACATATCGGTGACCCCGAACCGCTCCGACTGCCTGAGCATTGTCGGCATCGCCCGGGAAGCAGCCGCCGTAACGGGGCGGAAAGCGCGGTATCCGGAGATCCGGATCAGCGAATCGCAGGATGACATAAATCGGGTCGCCTCCGTGGAGATACTCGATCCCGATCTGTGCCCCCGGTACACGGCCAGGATGATAAAAGGCGTGAAGATCGGCCCGTCCCCCTCCTGGATGAGAATGCGCCTGGAAGCCGTTGGCCTGCGGTCCATCAACAACGCCGTCGATGTAACGAATTTTGTCATGATGGAGCTGGGCCAGCCCCTGCATGCCTTCGATTACCGGCTGCTGGAGGAGGGCAGGATCGTTGTGCGCAGGGCTAAAGAGGGCGAGCCTTTCGTCTCGCTCGACGGAAAGACCCGCATCCTCTCTCCCGACGCCCTCATGATCTGCGACGGCGTAAAGCCGGTGGCGGTGGCCGGGATCATGGGCGGCGAAAATTCGGAGGTCCGGGACGACACGGAAACGATCCTCCTCGAAAGCGCCTATTTCAATCCTTCGTCGATCCGCCGCAGCTCCCGCAGGCTGGGGATGGGGACGGACGCCGCCTTCCGGTTCGAAAGGGGAATAGATCCCGAGGGGGTGTTGAGGGCGCTCGATCGCGCAGCGCAGCTGATCGCGGAGACCTCCGGCGGCGTCGTCATGAAGGGTTATATAGACCGTTATCCGAAAAAGATCCCCGAAAAGGCGCCGGTCGTTTTGAGGCCGGCCCGTATCCGCGAGGTGCTTGGGCTTGCGGTAGAGGAAAACAAAGTCGAGTCGATCCTCTCGGGGCTGGAGATGCGGGTGGAGCGCAAAGAGGGTTTTTTCATCGTGACCCCGCCTTCGTTCCGTGTCGATGTATCTATGGAAACGGATCTGATCGAAGAGATCGCCCGCATCAACGGCTACGGGCTGATCCCCGAAACGATGCCCCAGGTTCAGGTCCGCTCCGGGACCGAAGAGCGCAAGGGCGTTGTGGAGACCAGGGTCAAGGGCGTTCTGACCGCCCTCGGCTTTTCCGAAGTGATCAATTACAGTTTCATACCCGGGGAATCGGCCGACATTCTCGGATTTCCCGAAAAAGACAGGAGGAGGCGGTTTGTCCGCATCCTGAATCCGCTCTCGGAAGACCAGTGCGTGATGCGGACGACGCTCATCTACGGCCTGCTCGACACGGCCCTCAGGAATGCCAACGTGGGATGCCTGGATCTGCGCGTCTTCGAAACGGGCCGGGTTTTCATCGCGGCAGGAAATGGAGATCTTCCTGA
>Ga0116160_1001419_pt1 | contig 24895 bp, 19 predicted proteins | sample AD_JPNAS2_MetaG_FD_89879 | JGI IMG/M metagenome (GOLD analysis project Ga0116160, IMG submission 89879) | Active sludge microbial communities of municipal wastewater-treating anaerobic digesters from Japan - AD_JPNAS2_MetaG | ecosystem: Engineered > Bioreactor > Anaerobic > Digestate | place...
CCAAAAATATAAAATATTATTCTTTTAACTATTTTGTTCATCGATTAAATCACATAATCTTAAGTTAGTATAATTGATATGATTAATTGCGAACTTTCTCAACTTAGATGCAACCTTCCTACTGCTTCTTGCTTGTTTTTCTCTTAAGATATACATATCAGGAAGTACTGCCTCAATCTCAATCAAATACTTACCCATTATACTAAAGAAATCAGCTCTTGGAACTAAGATTACATTGTTTAACTCATCATGGACATAGATGTAATCTAAATGAGGCGGGAAGATTGTAGCTTCTCCTACTCTAAACATACAACTAATTCCAAAATCTTTAGTAATTGAATCTTCGATTGCTTGGACCTTAGGAACTGTAATCTTTCTTCCTTCATAGAATGTGGCAAGTTGCTCAATTGATCTTTGATACTTGCAAATCTCACTTAGTTTCTTAGAATCATAAGGTCTTTTATTACCATAACCATAATCTTCAATATACTTTTGTCTCATACTATTAAAGAGATTATCTAAGTCTACAATATTAAACTCTTGAACATCTTTAAAACTATCATGATAAATAGCTAAGTCAAAACTACGGCATAATTTAGAAATAATTGCAAAGATTTCTTTTGCTAAATATGATGGAATCATAATTGGAAGTTCAATCATAAAGTTCACATTTGAATATTTTGGATTTAACTTATAAATATCTTTTACTAAACTTTTCTTAGTAATTAAATAACGATAAGAAAAACGAAAATCTTCATCCTTAGCGATAATTTGTACATCATCTTCAGTATAAAAGATCTCAAAATATCCAAGTTGGTCAAAAAAGTCAAATACTCTTGCAAAGTCTAACTTATCTAAACTGTTATCACGAAAAAAATGTAAATTAATAGGCATCCTATTCCTCCTTGTTTTTTATAACTTTAGCGCACCTAGCGCATAGATTGTCTTCATCAACTTCATCTTTAATTTGCCAGCAACGGTCACATTTATAACCATCTTTAGCTGTTACATAAATTAAACCTGATTCATATGCATCGCCTTCTTTTAGGCTATCATCTACTTTAAACTCAGCTACGATAAAAACTAAAGCTAAGTCAGTCTTTAATGAACTAATTAGTTCCTTTACTTCTTTAGTTGGCTTAATTATAACTTTACTTACTAAAGATTTACCAATAACTTTATTAGTACGAGCAACTTCTAAGGCCTTTAAAACATCATCTCTTAATTTTAAGAACTTTTCATATTTTTCTTCTAATTCCTTAGCATTCTTATACTCTTTAGCTTCAGGCATATTTTCTAAATAAACTGACTTTTCTTTTGTATTAGACATCATTTGGTATACTTCTTCAGTTGTATGAGGAAGAATTGGATTAAGTAGTCTAACTAAAGTAAATAAATTCTCATAGAAAACTGTTTGCATACGGCGTCTTAAAAGACTATTAGCTGCCTCTACATAAACAACATCTTTTGAATAATCTAAGTAAAACGAAGATAAAATGTTAGTCATATAGTTTAACACTAAATGATAAACAGTTGCAAAGTCATATTCATCATAAGCGCATCTTACATCTTTAATTAACTGATTCAGTCTTACAATAATATATTGATCAGTTTCTCCTAAATCTTCATATTTTACTTTATTCTTATTATTATCATAATCAAATAAGTTACCAAGTAAAAATCTAAAGGTATTTCTAATCTTACGATAATTCTCAGACACTTGAACTAAAAGCTCATCAGTTAAACTTACATCAGCTGTATAATCTACTGATGCAACCCAAAGTCTTAAAATATCAGCTCCATATTTATTGCATACATCATCAGGCTTAATTACATTGCCTAAAGATTTACTCATCTTCTCATCACCAGCTAAAACAAAGCCATGAGAGATTACTTCTTTATAAGGTGCTTCTTTATAGTATGAAACACCAGTAATTAAACTTGAGTTAAACCAACCACGATATTGGTCACTACCTTCAATATATAAATCAGCAGGATATTTAAGACCATTAGGGCCTAAAACTGCATGATGACTTGAACCACTATCAAACCAAACGTCCATTGTATCCATTTCTTTAGTAAAGATACCATTAGGACTTTTTGAATTTTTATAACCTTTAGGAAGTAAATCTTTAGCTTCTCTTAAAAACCAAGCATTAGATCCTTCTTTTTCAAAAATTGAAGCAACATGTAAGATAACTTTACTATCTAAAATTGGTGTTTTATCTTCGCAATAGAAAACAGGAATAGGTACTCCCCAAACTCTTTGCCTACTAATACACCATTCTTTACGATCTTTAATCATATTAGAGATTCTTAACTCTCCCCATTTAGGATGCCAGTTTACCTTTTCTACTGCTTTTAATAAATCATCTTTGATCTTATCAATTGATGCAAACCATTGGTCTGTAGCCCTAAAAATAATCGGCTTTTTCGTTCTCCAGTCATGAGGATAACTATGAGTGATAAATGAAAGCTTTAATAAACTTCCTACTTCTTCTAATTTTTTAGTAATATGTTTATTAGCATCTTCATAGAATAAACCTTCAAACTCAAAAGCATCACTTGTCATATAGCCTTTTTCATCTACAGGACATAAAACATCTAAATTATATGCCTTCCCTACAATAAAGTCATCTTCACCATGACCTGGCGCAGTGTGAACTAAACCAGTACCAGACTCTAAAGTAACATGGTCACCTAAGATTACAGGGCACTCTTTTCCATTTAATGGATGAAGATAAGTAATATATTCTAAATCTTTACCTTTAACTTCTTTTAAGACAGTATAAGGCTTATCATCAAAGACATAATGACTAAAAGCTTTAGCTAATTCTTTAGCTACAACTAACTTTTTACCATCAATCTTAATTAATTGATAATCATATTTTTCATTAACACAAACAGCAAGGTTTGCAGGAATAGTCCAAGGAGTAGTTGTCCAAATAACTAAATAATCATCTTTTTCTAACACACCTTTACCATCTTTTACTTTAAAAGCTAAGTAAATTGAAGGTGACTTAACATCTTGATATTCAATTTCCGCCTCAGCCAAAGCAGTCTCTGATGAAGGTGACCAAAAAACAGGTTTTAATCCTTTATAGATTAATCCTTCTTCTACCATCTTCGCAAAGATTTCTAATTGTTTTGCCTCATACTTACCATCTAAAGTAATATAAGGGTTCTCAAAATCTCCTAAAACCCCTAGTCTCTTAAAACCTAACTTTTGTCTTTCAACTTGTTCTAAAGCATATTCTTTACATAAAGATCTAAACTCAGGAACTGATAGTTCTTTACGATTAACTTTCTTTGATTTAGAAAGTGCAGTTTCAATTGGAAGCCCATGTGTATCCCAACCAGGAATATATACTGAATGATATCCTTCCATACTTTTATAACGAACAATAAAGTCTTTTAAGATTTTATTTAAAGCATGACCAATATGAATATCACCATTAGCATATGGTGGTCCATCATGCAAAGTATAGCTTTTGTTGCTTTTATTTTTTTCTAATCTTTTTTGGTAAAGTTTTATCTCTTCCCAATATTGTTGTATCTCTGGTTCTTTGTTTGGAAGATTGGCACGCATATTAAAATCCGTCTTCATCATCAACAAACTATCTTTATAATCTTTACTCATTTTTCTCTCCTTATGCTCCAAGTAAACTTACCATTCCACTTAAAAATAAGTTATATAGAACAAACCCTATGATTGTTGTAAAATCTAAAATTCCAATAACTAATATCCCTCTAAATTTCCCTAAATAAATGCTACTTAAACTATGGATAACTTTGCCTACCTTAGTAAGCCTAGCATTTGGTATCCATGACATAATAACATCTGCGATCATTACCATTTCATATAAATTCATGATAACAATCATTAACCATAAAACAATTGTTAACATTACTTAGTATCCTGAATATATTGATATAAAGATCCATCTTCATATTCTTCTTTTCTTGCAAATAAGAATAAAGTATCAGAAATCTGACAAATCTCACCTTCAGTTGCATAAACAACACCAGCTAAAAAACTAAGCATTTGATTAGCTTCTTTTGAAGGAATATCATTAAAGTTAGCTAGTACTGCTCTTCCTGATAAAACAAAGTTTGCAATATCAAAAATCTCAGCTTCAGTACCATATGAAACTGTATAGTATTTCATCCTATCATATGAAGTAAGTAGCGATCTTGATTTTTTCTTTTGCTTACCACTTAAATCTTTATATTGTGTGAATCTAAATCCTTTTCTTGCCATAATAACCTCTTTATCTTAAAAAATATCTTCCAAGTCTAATACAAGTAGCTCCTTCTTTTAAAGCAATTTTGAAATCATTGCTCATGCCCATTGAAAGCTCAGTGCAAGGAGCATATGCTAACCCTAAGTCTTGAATTTCTTCTTGAAGTTCTTTCATCCTACTAAATTCATCTTCTAAAATATCTTCATTTGGTGTCATTGTTCCAATACACATTAGACCAATAATTCTAATCTTAGGATAGTTAGCCATTCTACAAATAAAGTTTTTAACTTGTAAGTAAGGTACTCCACATTTGTTTTTCTCTTCACTTATATTAACTTGAACATAACAATCTAGTTCTTTATTTAATCTTTTATCTAATTCATAAGCAGTAGTTTCACTATCTAAACTATGCAAACAATCTAAGTGACTTGCGATTTCTCTTACTTTTCTTGTTTGTAAGTTCCCAAAAAAATGCCATTTAATATCTTTATAATGTTCTAAATGGTGATATTTTTCTAAAAACATTTCTACTCTATTTTCCCCAAAATCACGATAACCTAAGTTATATAATTCTTCAACTTGTTCTGGAGTAAATAGTTTTGTAGCAATAACAACTTTACAATTTGGATAGTCTTTTAAGATTTCAGTTAGTTCTAAAGTTTTTTCTTTTAATCCCATACTCCACCCTCCTTATGAACATTCACTTATATATATTATACCCTTTTTCTCTTAAAATATCAACACTTAAAAAAAGAAAAAAACGAGATATAAATCTCGTTTTTTACTAATTATTTATTAGATTCAATAATAATTTTTTCTTTCGCAAACTTAAATCCGTGTTTATCAGAGAAGATCTTCACAGCTCCTTTTAAACTACGTTCAGCAGGAAACTTATCTACTTCTTTTGAATACATTGAATATCTCAATCTAACACTGTAACCATTAATATCAGTTACACCATTAAATTGTAATTCACCTTGAACTTCAGGAATTAATTTTGCTAATTCTTCTTTTTCCTCATGGAATGTTTTTCTTAAGCGAGCAATATCTGTATCATATTCGTAATTAAACTCTACAATTACATAAGCTAAAGCTCTACTCATGTTGATAACATTTCTAACATCAGAGTTATTTACAATCTTGATATTACCAGATAAGTCAAGAATCTTTGTAGTTCTTAAACCAATCTCAATAATCTCACCTCTAAAGTTGTCAATAATTACAATATCTTCAACTTCATACTCGTTCTCAAAAACAATTGATAAACCAGCAATAACGTCTTCAATTAAACTTTGCGCACCTAAACCTACGATTAAAACGATAACCCCGGCACTTGCAAGTAGTGTTGTAGTATCAACACCAAATGATTTTAAAATCATCCATAAAGTAATAACTAATGCTGCATATTTAATTGTACTACTAACAAGATTAATCAAAGTCTTAGTTTTAGTTGATTTCCTAAAACTGTACTTTAAAATAATATTAATTAACTTTACAATTAAAACAGCAAGAACAATATAAGTAATAGACATAAAGATATTACCAATATTGTTTCCAATAAGTTTGAAAATATTAGCTACTTGACCAATATTTTCATCTAAAAACAGGGCAAACTCTGTATTCCCAAAAATCTTAACTGCAAAGATTGAGATAACAAAGATAACTATGAAAACAGCAGCTACAATTAGCGAAGTAATCTGTTTCTTAGTTAAGTTGATTTTTCTTTTTCCTTTTTCCATTTTTTTCTCCTCTTTTATACACCGTAATATAAACTACTTCTATAGTAAATATATCCACCATAGATTATATAAGTATACTCTTGATTAATTTCTAAATTTAGATCATTGATTATATAAGCTCCTTGATGATCTAAATAATTTGGAACATAATAACTTGCAATACTTTCGCTTCTTACTACATTACCATCAATATCTTTTATTTCAATAAATAGTTCTTCATTTCTTGGATTATCAATTTCCAAAACAACTAAATCTAAACCATCCATCCAACCTTCTATCATCGCCGGAAGATAAATCTCTCCCATCGCATGACTTGATTCATATGCTACATAATTAACATTATATTCTATATAACAATATAGTTTTATATTAGCTACTAGGCCTAAAGATAAAGTTATTGTTTGAACACCTTGACCTTCAATAGGAATTGAAGATGCAACTGCTCCTAAATCAATAGGTGCACCATCAAAGTCTGTACCATAAAACTTCAAGACTGGATTTGTTGCTACATTATATGTATCTACATAATTAATTTCAACTAAAACTTCCACTTCTCCACCTATATACTCTGATGCTGTTATGGAATTAACTTGGGCAGTAGGGGGTTTATTGAAAGTAAATTCACTTTCATAGAACGTATAAGTACCATAAACACGATACATATATACTTTATCTTCTGCTATCGCTAAATCATTGATGACATAGTATTCTTCTGTATCACCACCTGGATTAGGTGTTAAGTAACTACTAATATTTTGGTTCCAAACTACTTGGGCATCCATAATATCATAAATCTCTACAAAGAACACTTCTTGATTAGGATTTCCAAAAACTAAAACCCTAATTCCATCCATAATTGTATAATATGATTCCATATTTGGTCTAGCATTAATAATTGTCTCTACTGTTTCTGTAGTTATTGTTTCATAATTTATTTCATATGTTACATAACAATATAATTTAATATTTTGGACTATATTTAAAGTTAAAGTAATAGTTTGAGCACCAGGACTTGCAATAGCAATTGAAGATGAAGGTGCTCCTAAATCAATAGGATTCCCTTCTAAATCAGTGCCATAGTAATGTAAGTAAGCATTACTAATATAATAACCACTCTCATCTACATAATTAACTTTCACATCAACATTAGTTCCATTAGAAGTATAAACCATTGGTTTTACTTCATCAATTGTTATCTTAGGTGATTGTTGGAACTGAAACTCTCCTCTTTGATAAGTATATTGATTATAAATTCGGTAGTTATAAATTCCTGACTCTAATGCTAAATCATCAACTACATAAATTTCTGGTCCACCTTGTCCTGATGGGTCTAAATATGGAGTCAGTGACTTATTCCAAATCGATTCTTCATTATTATCAAAAATCTCTAAGAATAACTCTAATTGATTTGTATTATCTATAATATAAACCGTTAGTCCTGAAAGTGGATCAAACAATACTTCTAAACTAGGTGGATAATTAATATTTAATAATTTCTCTTCAGTTTCATAAGTTAATCCATCAACTACATATTCAATATGACAATATAGTTTAGTATTAATACTAATATAAATTGTAAATGGTAATGTTTGGGAACCAATATTAGTTAACGGTACTTCTGGTGTAGATCCTGAAGGATATACATCAATTGGATTACCATCAAAATCTGTAGCACGATATTTCAAAATAGCACCAGTAATTAAATTATTTGGATCTAAAACATTAATTGCTGCATTAATTGATAGTGAACCAGCATCATGCTCAATTGGAGTTAATGATGTAACACCAATATTTGGAGCATTATAGTAAATAAAATTTCCTCTACGATATGTATAATCACCATAAATCCTGTAGAAGTAAGTTTGTCCAGAAGTTAAATTCAAATCATTGATTTGGTAAACTTCACTTGCACTACTTGGATAAGTAGTTGTTAAGTAACTACTTACCGAACCATTTCTAACAATTTGAAGTGAGCTATTAGTAATCTCTAAGAATAACTCAGTTGCTTCAGGATTTTCAAATACTTCTATAATAAATCCATCAACTATTTCATAATGAACTTCCATAGCTGGTGGTAAGTAAATATCTAATACTACTTCTTCAGTAAAATAAGAATTTCCTCCAACTACATACTCTACATAACAATGTAGTTTAGTATTTTGATTTAGAATAATACCAAAGTTAATTGTTTGTGGACCTAAATTAGTAAATGGTATTTCTGGTTGTGATCCTGGTAATGTAACGTCAATTTGATAACCATAAAAATCTGTTGCGTAATATATTAAAGTAGCACTTGTAACTACGTTAGCTAAATCTTGATAACTAATAACAGCACTAATTGATAAATCATTAGCTAATTCACCAGCTGTTAATGAACTAATCGCAATACTAGGAGCCTTATAATAAGTAAACTCACCACGATAGTAAGTATAACGACTATAAATACGATAATTATAAGTTTCTCCAGAAACTAAATTCAAATTATCGATTATATATGTATCCATATTTTGTCCTGGCTCACCTGGAACTAAGTAAGGTGTGATGTTTTGATTCCAAACTATTTGATCTGAACTATTAGTAATTTCTACTTTTAATTGTTCTTGATTTGGATTTTCAAAAACATAAACTTCAATTCCTGTATTTACTCTAAAGCCTGACTCAATTATTGGTGGAAGGTAAACTTCAACCATTACTTTTTCTGTTTCAATATATGTATCGTCTACTATATATGTTAAGTAACAATATAGTTTAGTATTAACAGTTATATCTAGGATTAAAGTAATATCTTGTAAGCCACGTTCAGTAATAGCTATTTCTGGTGAAGTGCCAGAAGGATGAACCTCAATCGGATTTCCATTAAAATCCGTAGCCTCATAAACTAGCATAACTTCATTTGCAAACCCATATTGATCTTGGTAATTAACTTCAGCAAAACCATAAGTCATACCTGACTCGTATTCACTAATTACTACTGAGTTTATACCTAAACTAGGCATCTTATAGAAAGTAAACTCACCAAAATTATAATCTCCACTACCATAAATTCTATAAACGTATGTCTTTCCTTCTTCCAAATCTAAATTATCAAGTAAATAATACTCTAAAGCATTGCCTTGATAACCTTGTTCTAAGTAAGGACTAAGACTTCCTGCACCAGCGATATTTCCTTCAGTATCTTTTAGATCAATAAAGAATTCCTCATCGCTAAGATTTCTAAATACTTCTACTTCTAAACCTTTACTTACGCTATAACTAGAAGCAATTATCGGATTTGGATAAATATTATAACTTACTCTTTCTGTTACTATTTCTTCATTCTCTAATGTATATGTTAGATAACAGTAAAGAATAGCATTTTGTTCTACAGCTAGATTGAAAGAGATGCTCTCACTAGTAGCATCAATCGCAACTTCTGGTAATGAACTAGGTAAAGTTGCATCAATTGGATTACCAGCTGAATCAGTAACTTCATAACTCAAATATGGATTACTAATTTGTAAAGTATAATCAACATAATCAAGATTTACTGTAATCGCAATTTCTGATTCACTAACCCAATCACCTTCAATAGCCTCTATAGCAATATAAGGTTTAGGGAAGTATGTAAATTCGTTAAAAGTATAAGCATAACGTCCATAAATACGATATAAATATACTTCATTAGCTACTAAATCTAAATCATTTATCAAATAAACTTTAGGAGCACTACTTGGATAATCAGTTGTTAAGTAAGATGCAAAACTTCCATCCCTAACTACATTATCACTTAAGTCTTTAATTTCAATTCTTAAATCTTCATTATTAGGATTTTCAAATACTTCAACTAAAATTCCATTTCCTTCTAAATATTGCGTAGAAATAACTGGATTTTGTAATAACTCTAAACTTACTTCATCAGTTGTGAAAGTGTAACCATGAAGTTCATATTCAATATAACAATATAAAGTAATATTTTCGTTTACTAACGCATAAATATATTGCGTTTGTGCGCCTGGTTGACTCAATTCAATTTCTAAAGCAGAGCCAGAAGGAACTATATCTACTAAATTACCTTCAGCATTCTTCGCATAGTACTTTAATAATGGTGTTGAAGTTAAGTAATTATTATTAGTAAACTGAATATTGGCAGCTACCATTACTTCAGAACCAAAAACTTCTTCTACTTCTAAATCAACAACTCTTAATCTTGGTCCAATATAATATTGGAATTCTCCACTATAGAAAGTATGTCTGCCATAAATTGTATAATTATAGATATTACCATCAACTAAATCTAAGTCATCAATTAGGTAATAAGCTAAAGCATTAGAATAACTGTTTTCTTTTAAATACGCACCAATACTTCCTTTTCTTATAGTTGACCCAGATTGGTCTACAATCTCAATTGATAAAGGATCATTGTTTATATTCTCAAAAACTTCAATTTCTAAACCTAAACCTGGCAAATAAGATGCTTCTAAAAGTGGTCCAATATAAATAACTAGTGAAGTTTTATTTGTAGTGATTTGCTCACCATCTAAAACATATGTTAGATAACAAGAAACTTTCACATTTTGTTCTAAATATAAATTTAAAGGAATCGTATGTAGTCCAAGCTCAGTTATTGGGACTTTTTGCTCATAAGTATAATTCTCAATTATACGTCCTTGGAAATCAACAATTTCATAATGTAAGTAAGCATTAGTAATTAGCCCACTATAATTATAATTGAAAACATCTACGTAAATATCTGTATATCTTTGATGAGCACCAGCTAAAATCATTTCCTCAATGCGCATTGTTGGTTTATCATAAACAACAAACTCACTAGTGCTATAGATATTTTTACCATATACTTCAAAGATATATGGTACATCTTTCTCTAAACTCAAATCTCCAATAAAATAAATCTCATATTCAAGATCTGGATTCTTTTGAAGATACTGTCTAATATCTACGTCTTTAATAATCTTCTTTGTTTCTACTTCTTTAACTCTTAAGAATAGATTTTCTTTATTTATATTATGATATACTTCAATATAAATACCTTGATTTTGTTCGTAGTAAGCATATAATAGCGGTGGTATTTCAACCTTAAGTCTTACTGGGTCTGAAGTTACTTCACGACCTCGATATTCATATGATAAGTAACATGAGATAATCACATTTTCTTCTGAATAAAAGATAATTGGAATTGATAGTAAACCATATTCAGTTATCGCAATCTTTTGCTCTTCACTTTGGTCATAATGCTCTAATTTATTACCTTGATAATCGGTAATCTCATAATGTAAATATGGATTAGCTATCCACTCATAGAGATCTGAGTAGATAACTTCAGCTAAGACAAAGATCTCACTACTAAAATATTCACCTACTTTAAGCGACTGTATTTCTAAAACAGGCTTATTATATGTAGTCTTAAAGGCAAATCGTTTGATATTCTCCTTAACCCTGATTGGGTCTTGAGGACTGCCTGTAGGATCAGCTCCTTCAGGTGTCTCAAAAATAATCTTATCAATCATCAAGTAATATTTATGATCAGGCTCTAAGCCAAAATATGAGTCTTTATAGCTAGCATCTTCACCTAAATTAAGCTTAAATACAGTTTTCATTGAATCTAAAATCGGTTCATCTGTTTCGCTATCTTCAATATATATTTCAAATTCAGGAGCATTGATTTGATTAAAATCTAGCTCATAGACAATATAGTTGTCACCAACATCATAGTCTTTAACAACATCAACCATTAAAGCTCCAGTAGTGATAATTCCACCTACAGCTAAAGTGCCAACTGTAGCTATTTTAGAAGCTAAACCTGAAGTTGTACTAGTATGGGCATGTGTCCTCAATCTTTTTCTTGGAAGTAAATCAGACCTAGTATTTTGTTCATGATTTTGATTAATAAACTCATTACCTCTAGTAGTCTCATTACCCCTAGGACCTTCATTACCTTTGTTATTAAACTCAAAATTTTGTTGGTAATTAAGATCTTGTTGGGCACCACTATTTAATTCATTAATATTTGAAGCCATATTTACCTCCATTATATAAATTATACTATTGCAATTTTTAAAAGTCAATATCAAACAAAAACGCTTAATTTAACTTATAATTTCCTAAAAAACTTTTGTTTTTCCCTTGACATATAGCACTAAAAGGGCTACAATATGGATAATAAGAAAGTCTTCAGGGCAGGGTGTAATTCCCGACCGGCAGTAAAGTCTGCGAGGTTCTATTAGAATCATGATTTGGTGTAATTCCAAAACCGATAGTACAGTCTAGATGGAAGAAGAATCTATTAATAGATTTATTTTTGCTCGTGAAGTTTTTTTCACGAGCATTTTTTTAAAAGGAGGTAAGGCATGAATTCTAAAATTAAATTAAAACTTAAAAGAATTTGGATTATTTTTTTAATTCTCTTTTTAACTATACCTTCTTTTATTATCGGTCAAGCCTTTGCCTACTGGGCAGGTTTAGTTAATCCCCCAGCAGCCGTAACTGATGCTGCTAATGCCAATGCTGGTAATGGTGCTACTCTTCCAGTAAGTTTTAACTATACAAACATCTATACTACTACATTTAAATTAGTACCTACTGGTTGTGTTGCTTATGCTTACAACCCAGCAGAAGTCGATGATGAAGTTTATAATGACTATCAAATGTATTGGTATGTTGTTGATACTACAGCTACAACAAACAAAGTCACTTTTACACTTGAAGATGCTGGTCTTTTTGATAAAACTACTGGTACTGAATATACTAGTTATGCAAGTAATGTTAATATTAAACTTATGATTGGAACTTATACAACACCAGGAGATGAAACAACTTTTACTGCAGAATATACTTATACCACCACAGCTAGCTCTTTAGGTAACTTTAATAGAATGTTGAACCGAAATGAACCCAAAGTCTTTCGTATAGCTGTTTCTGTTACTGATGGACCTCGTACAAATCAAACAGCGTATGAAACTTTTAAAGAAGCTTTTGTAAGTTCAAATGTAAAAGTCGAATTAAAATATACAGTAGATAATCCAAGTCTATACAAAACTTCTAATATTTGGGCTACCTTTACTACGACAGGTTTATCCAATGTACCTCTTGGCCCATATTATTTTCAAACAGCTAATTACATTTATGATCCAGATGTCAAGCCATATGTTCCAGATGGTAGATATGATGAGGGTGATATTGTTGTAGTAACTGATCCTGATTCTCCTTATTATGGACAATCTTTTTATATATATAAAAATAACTATAAACTTGACTTAAGTGATCCTATACCAACTGCACCCCCAACAAACGACTATAGTAGTTGTACTAAAGATTATACTTGGTATAATCCTTATGATTATGGTGATTTTGTAATCTATGATAATAAGATTTACTATTGGAGTAGTAATTACTACAACCACAACTTCACTCCTAATATTGTAGCAAATGCATATCCACCAACTAGCTACTGGGAAGAATTTTCTACTGACACGACTGAAAATGTTTGGTATAGACATTTTAGTTATACTTTCGGCGATGTTGTAAGATGGTGGGATGGACCAGCTAGTGCAACTACAACAGTAACTACTGTATATATTTCAATTATTGATGCTAATGTAATTGCAGACTATGGGAAAAATCACCCATCTCCAACACCAGGAAATCGTCCAACACAATGGGCAACTGTATCACAATTTCAAACTCGCTCACAACCTTGGGCAAGCACAACGGATTATAAAGCTGGTCAATCAGTAAGAGTTGTTAGTGGTGGCGTTACTTCTTACTATATAGCAATATTTAATACTACTAGTGCCCAAAGCCCTACAACACATCCAAATCTTTGGAAGCAAGTTACAGCTCCAGGACTTTAAAAATTAAAAAAACATTTGTTAATGAATATATACCTCTAAAGTACACACATGAAATAAATAAAATGTGATTTACTTTAGAGGTTTTTTATTATTATATAAATTTACTGCACATAGAAAACACTTTAATTGTTTTCACTTTCATTGACTGTTTACATTAAAAATAGTAAAATAATAAAAGATGAAATGGAGTTAACAAATGGGTAAAAATGTTATAAGTAAACTTAAAAAACTTTGGATTCATAGTTTTGTTGTAATATTGGTTATTCCTTGCTTTTTTATAGGAAGAGCTTTCGCTTATTGGTCTGGTTTGGTTAATCCCCCAGCCGATTTTATTGACCCAACTGAAAGTCAAATAGGAAGTGGTAAAGACTTAAACATTACTTTTAATTTTGATAATATCTATACCTCTTCTGAAAAACTAATACCAACTGGATGTACACAATTTGTCTCTTCAAGTAGTTCTGTAAGTGAAACAGCAATTAAAGATTATCAAATATCTTGGGAAACTACTGATACTACTGCTACAAGAACTAACGTAATTATTAAATTTATGAATATTTGTTTATGTGATACTTTTGATAATGAAATCTACACAAATTATTTAAGCAATTGCAAGGTTTCTGTTAGCCAAGGCACTTATAGCACCCCAGGAGATCCAAGCACTTTTTCTGGAACTACTGTTGATAATTATGATGGTAGTACATTAGGGCAAATGTCATTTATGCTTGATAATGAAGAAGACATAATCCTTAGACTAGAAGCTTCAATCCAAGATTACTCTCGATCTAACACTACTACCTATGCTGCTTTTAAAACCGCAGTTGCTAGTTCTAATTTCAGAGTTAATTTCCAATACACAGTTGAAAATCCAAACCTATACAAAACTACTGACATTTGGGCTCAATTTGATACAGCTAGTGTAACTAATCAAGATAAAGGACCTTATTATAATGAAACAAATAATTATACATATCAATCTAACTTAAAGGTTTATGAGAAGAATAAGAGATATAATGCGGGAGATATTCTATATGATCCAAATAAAACATCTACACATTACGGAATTGAAAAATACTTTTTAGTTGTACAAGGTAATACACAAATAAACTTAGATGGCTCACCTGCAGGTTGGATTTATATGACTTGGGCAGAAGCCACTAATGTATATCGCTCAGATTATATTTATAGTCAAGGAGATTTTGTAATTATTCCAAGCGGAGTTTATTATTGGAATTATTTTCTAAATCACTCACCTGGTTGGACTGCTTCAGCACCAGGGAGTAGTAGTGATTGGACTTTATATACTACCAATACTGCTCTAAATGTATGGCAAAAACATAAACGATATACTTATGGTGATGTTGTAAGATGGTGGAGTGGGAGTATTGGTGCTAGTCAACCGGTAAATAATCAATATGTATCGATTAAAGATATTAATATAGTTAGCGACGTTAATATGTGGGGAACAAGACCAGGACCGGGCGATTATCCAAATCAATGGGTAGAAGTTAATGAATTCAAAAATAATCGTTCCCAACCTTTTGATTCCAATAAAGCCTACGCTGAAGGTGAATCAATGAAATATAATAATCAATACTATATAGCAGTAATTGCTACAAAAGCAGGTAGAACACCAGTTAACTCTCCAAAGCACTGGAAGTTAGTAACTTTCCCATAAAATTAATTATAAGTAATTAAAAACATATCAAATCTTGATATGTTTTTTTATTTTAAATGCGATTTCAAATGCTTTTTGAATCTTAAAAATACCTTAAAATTTGTCGTTTTTTCATTGACTTTTATCACCAAAAACAGTAGCATATCAAAGGTATGTAAGGAGAAAACTAATGGATAAACAAGTTAACAAAAAACTTAGAAAACTTTGGATTCATGTTTTAGTTATAATATTTGCCATTCCCTGTTTCTTTATGGGGAGAGCTTTTGCTTACTGGGCGGGTTTAGTAAATCCTCCAGCTGATCAAGATAAAACAGCAAACAATCCCATAGGAAGTGGAAAAAATTTGGATATAGAATTTACTTTTGAAGAAATTTATGATTCTTCTGATAATCTAGTTCCAATTGGATGTGCTCAATATGCATACCCTGGAGATACCGTAGTTGAATCTGCTACTAAAGATTTCAAAGTATCTTGGAATACTACTGATACTACTGCTTCAGAAACCAACATTATTATTGAATTTATAAAAATTGGATTGTGTGATGATTTTCTTGATCCTCTTGATCCTGATTCTTTTTATAATGACTACTCAAGCAATTGTAAAGTTTCTGTTAGCAAAGGAACTTACGGTCCTTCTGGAGATCCAAGTAGTTTCTCAGGTACCACTGTTGGTGATGGTGATTATTTTGGTAATACGTTAGGTGAAATAGAGTTTATGCTAGATAGAACTGTGGAAACAATTCTTAGATTTCAAGTTTCTATTACTGACTATTCAAGAATGGATGATGCTACTTATAGAAGGTTTAAAAATGCTGTTGCAAATTCTAATTTTAGAATTGAATTGCGTTATACAGTTGAAAATCCAAACCTTTATAAATCTGGTGATATTTGGTTGCAATTTAATCTAGCTCCTGTAACGAACCAAGATCTTGAACCTTATTTATATCTAACTAATGATTATATTTACCAATCTAATGTAAAGATTTATTACGAAGGTCAAAGTTATAGTGCTGGGGATATTTTATATGTGAATGATCCAAATTCTCCTCATTATGGCAAATATTATATGGTTTTTATTACTGGTAGTCCAATAAATATCAATAATCCTAATACTTCCGTCGGTGCATATATGACATGGGCTGAAGCAACTGATGAATATCGAGAATATCATTTTTATTATCAAGGTGATTTTGTTGTTGAATCAGATGGAATTTATTTTTGGAATAGATATTTGAGTCATAAGCCAAATGTAAGTAATGTTGCGCCGCCTAATGGTAGTTGGCGTCGATATACTACAGATACGACTTTAAATGTATGGCAAAGGCATAAGGCATATACTTATGGTGATGTTGTTAGATGGTGGACTACAAGTAGTGTTGGAACAAACCGACCGATAACTAGATATTATGTTTCAATTATGGACATTAACATTATTAGTTCTAATAATCCCTGGACTAATGGAATGGGAACATATCCAGGAAGTTCTGGTTATACAGATCAATGGCTAACTGATACTGACTTTAAAGCTCGTTCTGATGAATTTGATTCTACAAGGCAATATAACGAAGGTGAATCAATGTATATTCTAGATGGTACTAATAGAGTTTACTATATTGCTACTAGAGATGCTGTTCCAGGTAGAACACCTGAAAACTCTCCAGATCACTGGAAGTTTGTTAATATACCATAGAAAAAAGACTGATAGTAATAATCAGTCTTTTATTTTTCTAAATATAATTTTTCGTTAATAAAATCAATAATAATTCTTTGTTTTTCTAATACTTCAAATCCAATTAAACCATAAACATCTTCATACTCAAAGATATCAGTATTACTAATAACAGTAACTAAATCATTATATTCTTTAAAACCAATATTAAGTTTATCTAAAAGAAAAGGTTCATTTATTTCATAATTTAACTTTACTTCTTCTTTTATCTTACTACTTATCAGGCAAGCATTAGCTCCAGTATCAACAATTACACCAAAAGAATAATCGTTTATTGTAACTTTAACTGCGCAAAGTAGTTCTGGTTCTAATAGTAAATCGATTACTTCTTGATTATCAAAGTTTTCTTTAGGATTAAAGATTAACTCTTTTTTTTCATAGTCAATTAGAACTTTATAGTTTGTTAGAACATCTAGGCCTAAAACACCAATAATCTTATGATCTTCAAAAAAGTTCGAAAAATAACTTAAATCTAATATCCTTACAAGATAATCTTTAATCTCTAAACTTTCTATTTTAATTATATCTACTTTAGTTTGATAAGCTATTACATCTTTAATCCCTTGATTAAAGATAATAGCTTTTTCTTCTGTTTCTATCTTTTCTAAATTAGGAAAATGCCTACTGTCAATAACTGTTTTTGATGCTCCAGTATCTACAAGAAGATAACCTTCTTCATCATTAATCCTCCCCTTTATTAGGATTAAGCCATTAACTAGTTCAAAGTTAATTTTCAAGTTGTTTACTTTCATCTTTATCTTTATGCACCAAAGTCATAATTAAACCAACTAATGCAACTACCCATACAACATACCCAATAATCAATAAAATCATCGTTGTTTTCTTTTTAAACCCTATTGTCTCTACAAATACCAAAGTATAAAGAACTTGGTATGCCATAAACAACAAAGCTATAAGCAAAGAAAAAACAACAGTCCCATATAATAAATACCTTAAATAAGGAAAAGGTGTTGCTTCTAATTCTTCAGGGCTTATTGTAGCAAGTATAAAAGTTTTATCAATTACGAATAATGCAAACAAAATACTCATAACTACCAATAACCCATAATTCCTTTAATTCCAAGTAGTGGATAATAAATATACTGATCTTTAAAACGCCTACTGCTAAACCAACTAAAAGAAAAATCATTGGCACTTTTGATTCAAACTTAGATGTTTGAACAGCAAGCATAATTGTTATTACTACATCTACTACTCCTAGTAAACTAAGCAAACCTAAAGTAACAAGTGTTCCAGTTGAAAATAGTTCAAAAAGAACATCTACAGATTCAGGTGTAGCATCAGGTCCATATGTTTGAGCAAATGCAACCATATCTGCAGTAAACATTACAAAAAAGACAATACCTAAAACTACAGCTACTCCTAACAATACTAATGATAAAACTGCCAATTTTTTCGTTTTCTTTACATTCATTTATTCTACCTCCTATCATTTATATTATACTAAATTTCCTTAACCTAACCTTAATTAAGAAAAAAGAGATTGTAAAAAGTGTGTATATAAAAAGACTGTTTTTAAAACAGTCTTTATTTTAATAATTTTTATTAAATTAGAACCATATAATTAATATAGTTGTTAACAAAAAAAATATAACCAAAGGTATCATACAAACTATTGATCTCATAAGTAACTTGTGTTTCTTATGACATATTTTAGCATTTTCATTTAGTTGTTCAAAACTTGTACCACCATCATCATTAAGTTCAAATAGTTTTGAATATTCTTCCTCTGACATATTTTCCAAATCAATATAATAAGTTAACGATTTATGTTCAGGTGTTTTTTCTCTTTTTCTTGGTTTTAAAAATAGAACCGCACAAATTAAAGAAGATATAATTGATATCAAAAATAACACAAATGAAATAAATATGTATATTTTCATATCGCCCACTTTCGTTGAAACAGTTTCTATAACTGTAAAAGAAAGAGCAAAAACAATACCTAAAATAGATACTATAATTGATGCTTTATTATCAAAAGAAGCAATTTGTGCCAATAAAATTTCTAATAAACGTCTTTTTTGTTCATTTAATTCTTTGAATTTATTTTGATTCATCAACATTCCTCCTCAATCCAATTATTAAATTTGGTTATAATTATGTCCCCATGATAATATTCTAAGTCTTGATTTTTAGATTTTTGAAACCACTTAGGAAAGTTCTGATTACCTTCAGTTTCCTGTTTGCAAATGTTACCATAAACAAATGTATCTATTGCTATCGGTCCAATACCATTTCTAGAAGCAATATTAGCCAAATTAGATGCATTAATTACAGCATCACCTACAAAAACTAAATCATTAACTATTGCTTTTCTCCCAACTTTAATAACTAGATCTTTTGATCCGCCCACTCCAATTCCATAATTAATAATTGGAAAGTCATTTTCATTTAAAATTTTATTTATCATTTTTCTTAATGTGTTAATTTCAACACTCATATTAAAAACTTCATTGATATCATTTTTGGTTGGTGTAGCATAAACCGCAAAAACACAATCTCCCCTAACACCAATTGTTTTAAAAAGTTGAGTATCATTAAGTATCTGTATAACTTCTGAAGCAAATATTCGAATAATTTTTGCTACTGTTTTATCTTTTTTTTCTTTAAAAAGACCGGTTGAATTTACTATATCTACAAATATAGATGTGACATATCCTTTTATACCATTACTATATGTTAATTCTCCACCCGTTTCATGTTCAATATCAGAAATATTCCCTTTTTCTAAAACGTCTGTTTTTGAATGTAGGATTTTATAAATTTCCTTTTTTCTTTGTTTATAATCATAAGCCATAAACATATCTCCTTTCCTAATATTTATCACTTAATATTATAAGTTACTGTTGGGCCTCTACCATTACTAATAATCTCTCCATCTTTCAATAATTCATTCAGTTTTCTAATTAAAGTAGTTTTTTCAATTTTTAAAGCTTCCTCAATGTCTGATCTTGGTGAATTAGGAAAAGCTCCTAAATAGGCCATAATTGCCCTATTTGTTTCTAATAAAGTATAATCATAATTCAACACTGGCAAAATAACTGTAATTTGAGTTTGTTCAATTTTAAAAGATGGATGACTATTTTCTTTTTTATAATTATCAATTATTTTTTTAACTCCAGTGCCCCATTTTTCAATAATTCCTAAACGTTTAAACACATCAGCTAGTATAGGATTTCGTGGTTCTGATGATAAATTTGCATAATACATCTCTTCTGTCACACCTTCTGGTAAACCTCCAGGTGACCTAATCTCAATCCTATTATCAAACATAGCTATTTGAACCCCACTTTTGTAAAGATAATCACGGTGAACAACAGCATTTGCTAAAGCCTCTCTAAAAGCTTCAATAGGGATAGGATATTTAGTAACTCTCCTCATACCTTCTATAACTTGATATGGCTGATACATACCTGTAAAATATATATAAGCATCATTATATTGTTTTAATAAAGATTGATCTTTTAATTGTAGTTCATCACCAAAACTATTAGTATCTAAACCAAATCTTGCTATATCTATATAAGATTGTTTTACTTCTCCGTTATCTGCTAACAATAAAGCTCCATTGTTATATTTACCATTTTTCATTAATCCTAAAGTAATAAAAACTTGATTAGATATATTACTAATACCTAAAACAGATGCTAATTCGCTTTTTAAATATTCAAAATCTAAATCCTCATTTTGAATTTCAATTTCATCAAAAGATAAATTTTTAAATCTTAAAATAAGTCTAGTTAAGTTTGCACCATCAACTGCTACAGTTGATGTATCTTGCCTCATATAAGTTTTATTTTCACAATAATATGGTCCATCTTTTCCTTTACTTACACTTATTTTTAAAATTTGACCATTTTCTTCTTTTGTAATATTAAAAAAAGGTCTAGGAGTAATGGAAGTATTTATTATATTTTCAATTCTAAGTCGTTCTTCATCTATATTTGGAATAGGAAAAATAGTTTTTCCATCGTCCCCAACACCAATATATATCACTCCATCATGATAATTAGCATAAGCACAAATAGTTTTTAGCGTAGATTCTTTGGAAAATTCTCGTTTTAATTCTTCATTTTTACTTTCTGTATACATCTTCTTTCACCTCAAATGTATTATAACACATCTCATTCTATTTTGCAACGATTATCTTTCTTATCGTTGCATTTTGCAACGATTAAACTTTCGATCGTTGCATTTTGCATCAATAACTCAAAACAAAAGCTACTGTTTAAAACAGTAGCTTTTTATCTTAAATATTATTTACATATAGAAAAGTTCTCGACCAACAATTTTAAGAATAAAGTGTTTCATATTACCTTCAAGATCTTTATATGTAAATACTCGTACTGTATATTCATCTGAATACTCACTAATTTCAACAATCTCATCAGTTTTAGCTTTAAACAATAATGATCCATCTTGATAGTGAACTTCGTAACACTCTTCAGTCTCTACGATAAAACAAGGTCCATTCATTGTTCTTGCTTTACCCTTTAACTTAGTAAGTGTACCATTAAAGTAATAATAATCTTCTCCTTTTTTAAGCAATACTTGATTATGATTAATGCGATCTAAGAATGTATAACCTTTATGAATAAGACTTCCATCTTTAATATTATAAATATTAACTGATCTTAAATAATCTTCGTAAAGTAATACAGATCCATTATTATAAACAATAGCTTCATAGTTCTCATTATCATAAATTAATGAATTTAAAACTTCATTTTTATGATTTACTAAATATAAACCACTTTTAGCTGTAATTACAAACTCTTTATCATTTAAACGCATCACATCTTCAACTTCCCCAAATGGAAAAGTAATTTCTTTAATATTTAACTTATTATCAATTGAACCAATTCTATTTACATTTACCAATGCTTTTGTATTTGGATCAATCGTTCTAAAGCCAATTGCAGCCGGCACACCAAAAGGTTCAAATTCTGTTTTTATTTGAATATAATCAATATAAATTGGTAAATTAACTAATTTAGCTTCTTTTTTACCTAAGTCATATAAATAATATAATAACCTATAATTCTTACCACCTTGAGTATAATCATATGGTTCTAAAGCTGATGTTTCTATTCTGTGCATTGATAAAATATTACCATTTTCTAAATAGAAATGTCTTAGATATCCTGCTTCAAAATAATAATGCGCATAAAATTTATTATTCTTAAAAATAGTAACATCATTAGCATCCTCTAAATATTTATAATCCTTAATTTGCCTAATCCAAGGATTATCTAAAACAGCAAGTGGATCTAGTGCATCTTCCTTTTCTTCTGAAATAGGCTCATAATCTCTAAAAAGATATACTTTATCTAATACCCAATCTTCTTCAACTCCCTTATATTTATAAACACTTATATCATATTCATCAAAATCATACATATAGTTAGCACTTATTTCAAGTGTATATAAAAGCTCAGTTGTTAGATAGTGATAGATATAATGTTTAGTATCAGTTGTTATTCTTACATATTGAACATCATCAGCAAAAAGAAGATTAATCGTTTCATCAGTTGGAAATGGAAATTTCTTATCACTATAGAAACTATAAAGTTCACGGTTTGCGAAAGCCATTACATATTCATTAGAGTATCTAATTGGGTGATCACCATCAATAGTTTTAGATTCAAGTGTATAACTTAACTCTCTCATTGCCGCTAGTTCTTCTGTAAAGAACTCACCTATATTTTGTTTTGGATAAGAACTATTGGCACTACCAATCGGCTCTTTTTGACAGCCACAACCAATCAGTAAAAAAACTGAAAGAAGTAACACTACTGCAGCTATAAATTTTTTCATTAAAGTTTCCTCCTTTTTTTAACTTCAATTACACTAATAGTTTACTGATGTTTTCTTTAAAAGTCAATATACTAGTGTATTTTAAAACATAATTCAATGTCAATAAAAAAGCAATCTTTATTTAAGATTGCTTTTTTAAATCATTCATTTAAAATTTTTAATGCATATTTATATTTTTCTATTCTATCTAAATCTTCTTGCGTTACAGTTTTTAATCTTGTTAAGTCCATATTGTGCTTTAAATCTTCAATCTTAACAGCTCTTGCAAGATCATTTTGTTTTATTTTAGCAATATATTCTTCATAAAAAATATTCTTATCTTTAGTTAACACTTTTACAGCTTCCACAATCCTATCACCAAATATTGATTTTATATAATCATAAGTAACACTAGTATCTTCGATTGTGTCATGTAAAAGGGCTACTATTTTAGCATCTTTTCCTTTTACTCTTTTTGCAACATAAACAGGATGTTTAATATAAGGTTTACCTCCCTTATCTTTTTGTCCTTTGTGAGCTTTTTTAGCTATACAATATGTTTTAAAAAGTTTACGCATAAATTAATCACCACTATATTTTATATTATTCTAATCAAAATATACCAATTAGTGTTTTGCCACACTATTCACGGCATCATAAAAAACACCTAATTCTTTAGAATCTGAACCTCTACGAAGTGAGTATATTATATATTCAAATGGTTTCATAACTTTATCATTACTATAAAACTCACAGAAATTTGTAAAATGATTTTTATTCTGAAAATAATAATCAAAAGAAATGTTCCAATATTCCAAATCAAAAAATCTTTTATATGATTTAGAGAGATTATATGGGAATTTTTTTCTAAGTTGATTATTATATCTAGGTTGAAAGTGGTAAATTAACATTGCTTCTAAAATATTTTTTGTTTCTTTAATATTAGGAATTTCATGATTAAACCCATATTTAAGGGGACTGGTACTTTCTGGATTAAAAATATTTTGTTGATTAATCCCTATTCTAACAGCTAATATATATATTTCCTTATTCGAAGAATCCATACTAAAATCAGATAGAATTTTTTGCAAAATTTCATGTTTTTGCAATCTATTAACCATAGCTATTGATTGACCAATATACAAAATATTGAATTTTTGTGTAAGTTTGTATTTAGGTATAATATTCTTAAACATTATAGCAAAAGTCAAATAATTAATATCATTTTTTTCCAAATTATTATATGTTTCTAATAAAATATAACCATTGTTTTTTTTAGGAAATTGAGTGTTTAAAGTCAGTACGTATTCATCAGGAACTGTTTCTACAAATTTACTCTCATTAATAATATACTCAATTTCATTACTATTTATATTAAATTTTGGCGTATCATCTAAAGTATATTTATCACCAGATAATATAAAATATAAATCATAATCAGCTAAATCCGATTCAATCATTTCATATATTTTGTAATGAGGAAAAATTTCTGCATTAAGAACAGTAGAAGCTATCGTAATTTCATTAAACAATAATTGGTCATCTTTCATACAAACCATCCTAATATTTATATATTTTTTATTGATCAAATATCAATTTTGTTGAAATTTGGAGTCATTATTGACCCTAATAGGTAAGACTAAAAATTTTATAAAAATGTTAAACTGGTTAGTTTTTACCCTCATAATCCCTTTTGGTTATTCTTATATACTTTTGGTGGAACTCCACAGAAAGTTGGTAACAGTGCTTAACTGGTTAATTTTTGCCTCCAAGGTAACAATAAGGGAATTTAGAGGAACATAGGACCCTCCAGTTTTTAATATACACATTAATCAGAGAAG
>Ga0116160_1001438_pt1 | contig 24661 bp, 21 predicted proteins | sample AD_JPNAS2_MetaG_FD_89879 | JGI IMG/M metagenome (GOLD analysis project Ga0116160, IMG submission 89879) | Active sludge microbial communities of municipal wastewater-treating anaerobic digesters from Japan - AD_JPNAS2_MetaG | ecosystem: Engineered > Bioreactor > Anaerobic > Digestate | place...
GACATCGAGCACGGCGTGGGCACCGGCGTGGTGATCGTCGACAAGGGCGTGATCCTGACCAACCTGCACGTGGTGCAGGCCGCCGACACCATCAAGGTGCTGTTCGCCGACGGGCTGGAAGCCACTGCCTCCATCACCGGCGCTCAGCCGGAAAATGACCTGGCGGTGCTGCAGGCACACAAGATCCCCGACGACCTGATCCCCGCCACGATGCGCTCCACCCACGATCTGCTCCCCGGCGACCAGGTGGTGGCGGTGGGCTTTCCGTTCGGCATTGGCCCGTCGTATTCCGCCGGCGTGATCTCGGGGCTCAAGCGCGTGTTCCGTTCGCCCGAGGGCAAGCAGAAACTCACCAACCTGATCCAGTTCGACGCCGCGGCCAACCCGGGCAACTCGGGCGGGCCGCTGGTCACCATGGACGGCGAGGTAGTCGGCATCGTCACCGCCATCCTGAATCCGACCCCGGCACGCACATTCCTGGGCATTGCCTTTGCCGTGCCGATCGAAAACGCCGCGGCCGCCGTCGGCCTGCACCCTTTCTGAAACCTTGCGGGACAGACCAAGAGTTACACATAGTGAACTTTGCTCTGTCCTCAACCATTTAAATTGCGGGACAGACCCAGCGTTGCACGCAGTGAACCTTGCTCTGTCCTCAACCCTTTAGGAGCCCTCATGGACATGAATCCCGCAAAACCCGGCGATACCGCGCAGTTGATGGAACAGATCCTCTACGAGGTCAAGCGCGTGGTGGTCGGCCAGGACCGCTTCCTGGAGCGCGTGATGATCGCCATGCTTGCGCAGGGCCATCTGCTGGTCGAAGGCGTGCCCGGCCTGGCCAAGACGCTCACCATCAAGACGCTGGCCAACACCGTGCGCGGCCAGTTCAAGCGCATCCAGTTCACGCCCGACCTGGTGCCGTCCGACCTGGTCGGCACACGCATCTACAACCAGAAGACCGGCGACTTCAGCACCTCGCTGGGGCCGGTGTTCACCAACCTGCTGCTGGCCGACGAAATCAACCGCGCCCCGGCCAAGGTACAGAGCGCGTTGCTGGAGGTGATGCAGGAGCGGCAGGTGACGATCGCCGGCGAGACGCACCGTGTGCCCTCGCCCTTCCTGGTGATGGCCACGCAGAACCCGATCGAGACCGAGGGCACCTACCCGCTGCCCGAGGCGCAGGTGGACCGTTTCATGATGAAGGTGCTGGTGGACTACCCCACCGACGAGGAAGAGTTCGTGATCGTGCAGCGCGTCACCGGCGCGCCCGTGGACGTCACGCCCGTGGCCACCACCGAACAGCTCGCCGCGCTGCAGGCCGAATGCCGGCGGGTCTATGTGGACCCTTCGCTGATCCAGTACGCCGTCAAGCTGGTGGCGGCCACGCGCACGCCCGAGAAAGCCGGCCTGAAGGACCTGGCGCGCTTCATCACCTTCGGCGCCAGTCCGCGCGCCACCATCAACCTCACCGAGAGCGCGCGCGCCCTGGCCATGCTGCGCGGGCGCACCTATGCGCTGCCCGAGGACATGACCGACCTGGTGCCCGACGTGCTGCGCCACCGGCTGGTGCTGTCGTACGAAGCGCTGTCCGAGGGGCTTTCGGCCGACGCCGTGGTCAGCAAGATCATGGCGAAGATTCCGGTGCCCGCCAAGCCACTGGAACACGAGAAACTCGCGGCCTGACATGGTCTTCAGGAACCCGTTTCGCCGCAAGGGCGCCGTCGAAGAAGCGCCACCGGACCCCGTTGCGACTGGACCCGCAACGGGCGAGACCGGCAGCGCCGAACGCGTTCTGCGCCGGCTGGAATGGTCGGTCATCCGCCGGCTCGACGGCCTGCTGCAGGGCGACTACCGCACGCTGATGCGCGGCGCCGGCCTGGACCTGGCGGACCTGCGCGAATACCAGCACCATGACGACGTGCGCCACATCGACTGGAACGTCACCGCCCGGCTGCAGGTGCCGCACGTGCGCGTGTTCACCGAAGACCGCGAGATGGCGGCCTGGTTCCTGCTCGACCTGAGCCCCTCGATGGATTTCGGCTCCCACACCGAGCGCAAGCAGGGGGTGGCGGCCGAATTCGTGGCGGTGCTGGCGCGGCTGCTCACGCGCCATGGCAACCGTGTCGGCGCGCTGGTCTATGGCACGGGCGTCGACACCGTCATCCCCGCGCGCGGCGGGCGCCGCCACGTGCTGCAGATGCTGCACACCCTGCAACACCGGCCCGACACGAAGGACAGCACCGGAACCCGACTGCACGAGCTGCTGACGGCGGCCGGCAACGTGGTGCGACGCCGCTCCACGGTGTTCGTCGTGTCGGACTTCATCAGCGAGCCGGGCTGGGAGAAGCCGCTGGCCCAACTCGCCCTGCGCCACGAGGTCGTGGCCGTGCGCCTGCACGACCCGCTGGAACTCGAACTGCCCGACCTGGGCCTGATTCCGGTGATCGATGCCGAGACCGGCGAGCAACTGATGGTGGACACCAGCGACAAAGGCTTTCGCCAGCGCTTCGCGCGCATCGCCGCGCAGCGCGAGGCCGACCTGCGGGCCGCGCTGGCGCACGCGGGGGTGGACACGCTGGAGCTTTCCACAGAAGGCGACCTGGTGGACGCCGTCGTGCGCTTCGCCGACCTGCGCCGCCAGCGCACGCGCCGGGGCACGGGCGGCGCCTTGCCGCGCCACCTGCACCAGGCGGCCTGAGCAAGCCCACCAAGGACCGCAAGGACTAGACCATGACCTTCCTCTGGCCCCAATTCCTCTGGCTGCTGCTCACCCTGCCCTTGCTGGTGCTGCTGTATGTGTGGCTGTTGCGCCGGCGCAAGGCGCTGGCCCTGCGCTACGCCAGCCTGTCCATCGTCAAGGAGGCCATGGGCAAAGGGCCGGGCATCCGCCGGCACATTCCGCCGGTGCTGTTCCTGCTGGCGCTGGCGGCGATGCTGCTGGCGGCCGCCCGGCCGTTCGCCGTGGTCACCCTGCCCTCGCAGCAGGAAACCATCATCCTCGCCATGGACGTCTCGGGCAGCATGCGCGCCACCGACGTCAAGCCCAACCGGCTGGTTGCGTCGCAGGTCGCCGCCAAGGCCTTCCTGGAGGAACTGCCGCGCAACGTGCGCGTGGGCATCGTCGCCTTCGCCGGCACCGCGCAGGTGGTGCAGCCGCCCACGCTGAGCCGTGAAGACCTCGTCGCGGCCATCGACAAGTTCCAGATGCAGCGCGCCACCGCCATTGGCAGCGCCATCGTGATCGCGCTGGCCGAGCTGTTCCCCGACCAGGGCATCGACCTGGACGCGGTGGCCCGCGCCAGCGGCCGGCCGCGCGCCATGGCCATCGACGCGGCGCCCAAGAAACCGCAGAAGGAATTCACCCCGGTGGCGCCGGGGTCGTACAACTCGGCCGCCATCATCCTGCTGACCGACGGCCAGCGCACCACCGGCGTGGACACGCTGGAAGCCGCCAAGATGGCGGCCGACCGCGGCGTGCGCATCTACACCGTGGGCATCGGCACGGTGGACGGCGAGACCATCGGCTTCGAGGGCTGGTCGATGCGCGTGCGCCTGGACGAGGAGACGCTGAAGAAGATCGCGCTGCAGACCCAGGGCGAATACTTCTACGCCGGCACGGCCGAGAACCTGAAGGCCGTCTACGAAAAACTGGGCTCGCGCCTGACGGTGGAGAAAAAGGAAACCGAAGTCTCCGGCCTGCTGGCGCTGGTGGCAGCGGTGCTGGCGCTGCTGGCGGGCGGGCTGTCGATGCTCTGGTTCAACCGGGTGCTGTGAGGCCATTCCAGAGAGGTTTCAGAATAGAATATGGCTTTTCTCATCGTCAAATGGTCATAGTACGCTATAGATAAAGTAGTGGCATGGCGTTCACATTGGCGCGGATTTCGTCCGCCGTTGTCGCTTCACACATGGCAAAGAGGGCTGAGATTGACGACGCGGATGGTCTGGCAAGCGCCATGAACATTGCGTTCTGGCCGGCCTCGCGCAACGCGGTCCGGGTCTTAGGGCGTTGGCAGGTACTGGGCCGCGAGCCCGGCAAACTCGTCTGCCCTGGGATCGAGCCCGGTTTCTTCCCGGAGGATTTCGGCCACGCGCGGCGCCAACCGGGCTGCGAGTCGCGCATCCAGAAACAAGAGGCGTGAACGCCGCGCCAGCATGTCTTCGACCGTGACCGCATATTCATGGCGGGCGGCAAAGCGCACCATGGCCTCCGTCAGTCCGGCGGTCAGCGCCACGTCGGCGCCTGGCAAGCCCGCCAGGATCTGCATCTCACTGCCATAGGAATGCTCCCCTTCCGCCTGGCTCACCGAAACCGGCGAAAACTCAGGGCCAAACTGCGCACCGACAAGACGCAAGTCCGCCGTCTGCCCTGCAGCCCTTCGTTCCAGCAGCCCCTTTGCCGCGCACATGTCCAGCACGTCTTCGGCCATGGCGCGGTACGTTGTCCACTTGCCCCCGGTCACCGTGACCAGGCCGGTGCGGCTGACAATGACGGTGTGCTCCCGGGACAAGGCCTTGGTGCTTTCAGCATCGTCGTCCTGGGGTTTTACCAAGGGACGCAAGCCGACCCAGATGCTCTTGATGTCGGCACGGGTCGGCGCCTTGCGCAGGTAGCGCGCTGATTCCCGGAGGATGAATTCCACCTCTTCGGCAAATGCCAGGGGCTCGCGCGCGAGGTCGTTGCGCGGCGTATCGGTGGTGCCCAGAATGACCTTGCCCAACCAGGGCACGGCAAACAGGACCCGGCCATCCGAGGTCTTGGGCACCATCAAGGCGGTGTCCGAATCCAGAAATTTCCGGTCCACCACAATATGCACGCCCTGACTGGGGGCCACCATGGGCTCAACCGCCCGCCCCCCCGCAGCACTGTGGGCAGGGCTGTCCATTTCGCGCAGGGCATCGACCCATACGCCCGTCGCATTCACCACGCAGCGCGAGCGAACGCGATAGTCCTTCCCGCTCAGGGAGTCTTGCGCCAGCACACCGCTGATTTTTCCGCCTTCATAGAGCAGTCCGGTGGCCGCACAGTAGTTGACCAGCAAGGCCCCGCGCGTGACTGCCGTGCGGCCAATGGCCAAGGCCAGCCGGGCATCGTTGAACTGTCCATCCCAGTATTGCACGCCACCTTTGAGACCGTCTGTGCGTACCGTGGGCAATGCCTCCCCTGTAGCCTGCGGCCCCAGAAAGTGCGTTTTCCCCAAGCCGGCTTTACCGGCCAGCACGTCATACAGCGTGAGGCCAATGCCGTAAAACGGGGCTTCCCACCAGTGGTAGGACGGCACCACAAACGCCAGCGGCTGCGCCAGATGGGGCGCATTGCGCAGCAATGTGGTGCGCTCATGCAGGGCTTCGCGCACCAGTGAAATATTGCCTTGTGCCAGATAACGCACCCCGCCGTGGACCAGTTTGGTGGCGCGTGACGAAGTCCCCTTGGCAAAGTCGTGTGATTCCAGCAGAACGACGCTGAACCCGCGCGCGGCGGCGTCCAGCGCCACGCCCAGGCCGGTAGCCCCGCCCCCGACCACGGCAAGGTCATATTCCCTGTCTTCACCCAGGCGCGCCAGCAGATCCTCGCGCAGCGTTTGCAGCGGTTGAGCAACAGGGGGCATATCGGATTTCTAATTTCCTAGGTCAGAAGAAATGCGAGGGCCGAAATCAGGCCCTCGCGCAGGGCGACAGCAGCGCACACGCGCCGCCGTCGCGCCCAGGACAGCTATGCCGTTCGGCTTAGCGGACCTTGCCGTTCTTCCACGCGTTCAACAGCGTGTCATAGGCGATGGTTTCGCCCTTCGGCTTCTCGTTGGCCAGCTTCTTCCACGGTGCGCTCTTGTCGCTGAGCCACTTGTCCGGGCTGCTCTTGGCGTTGAGCTTGGGCGGGCACACGGCCATGCCGGAGCGCTCCAGGCGACCCATCACCGCATCCATTTCTTCGGCCAGGTTGTCCATGGCGGCCTGCGGGGTCTTCTCGCCCGTCACGGCGACCGCCACGTTCTTCCACCAGAGCTGGGCCAGTTTGGGATAGTCGGGCACGTTGGTGCCGGTGGGAGTCCACGCCACACGCGCCGGGCTGCGGTAGAACTCCACCAGCCCGCCGAGCTTGGGCGCCATATCGGTCATGGCCTTGCTCTGGATGTCAGACTCGCGGATCGGCGTCAGGCCAACCACGGTTTTCTTGAGGGAGGTGGTCTTCGCGGTGACGAACTGGGCGTACAGCCAGGCGGCGGCCACTTTGTTGGCATCGTGGTCCTTGAAGAAGGTCCATGAACCCACGTCCTGGTAGCCGTTTTGCATGCCTTGTTTCCAGTACGGACCGTTGGGTCCGGGGGCCATGCGCCACTTGGGCGTGCCGTCGGCGTTGACCACCGGAAGGCCGGGCTTGATCATGTCGGCGGTGAACGCGGTGTACCAGAAGATTTGCTGGGCAATCTGGCCTTGTGCTGGCACAGGACCGGCTTCACCAAAGGTCATGCCGATGGCTTCCTTCGGCGAATACTTCTTCATCCAGTCGATGTACTTGGTCAAAGCGTAAACGGCTGCTGGCGAGTTGGTGGCGCCACCACGTGATACGGATGCACCTTGTGGTGTGCAGCCGTCGGCCGAGGCGCGAATGCCCCATTCATCCACCGGCTTGCCGTTCGGAATGCCGATGTCGGCGGTACCGGCCATGGACAGCCAGGCGTCGGTGAAACGCCAGCCCAGCGACGGGTCTTTCTTGCCGTAGTCCATGTGGCCATAGATCGGCTTGCCGTCGATGTTCTTCACGTCGTCTGTGAAGAACGCGGCGATGTCTTCGTACGCGCTCCAGTTCAACGGCACGCCGAGCTCGTAGCCGTACTTGGCCTTGAACTTGTCCTTCAGGTCTTGCCGCGCGAACAGATCGGCGCGAAACCAGTAGAGGTTGGCAAACTGCTGGTCGGGCAGTTGATAGAGCTTCTTGTCGGGGCCGGTGGTGAAACTGGTTCCGATGAAGTCCTTGATGTCCAGACCGGGGTTGGTGTATTCCTTGCCCTTGCCGGCCATGTAGTCGGTCAGATTCATGATCTTGCCGTAGCGGTAGTGCGTGCCAATCAGGTCGGAGTCGGTGATCCAGCCGTCGTAGATCGACTTGCCGGACTGCATCGAGGTTTGCAGCTTCTCGACCACGTCGCCCTCTCCAATCAGGTCATGCTTGACCTTGATGCCGGTGATTTCTTCAAACGCCTTGGCCAATGTCTTGGATTCGTATTCGTGCGTGGTAATGGTTTCAGAGACCACGGAGATCTCTTTCACACCCTTGGCTTGCAGTTTTTTTGCGGCTTCGATGAACCACTTCATCTCAGCCATCTGCTGATCCTTGTTCAGCGTGGACGGCTGGAACTCGCTGTCCACCCATTTCTTGGCCGCCGCTTCGTCCGCCCAGGCATGCCCGCCCGCTGCGCACGCCAGCGCGACGGCGACGACGGAATATTTCAGCTTCAGTTTCATTGCCAATCTCCTCGGTTCATTGACCCCTGTATTGAAGATGCCGCGGCTCCAGGGGAAGGCGAGACGCAGCATTGGAAAAAATCAGCCCTTGTGCATGATCCAGCCGAGCAACGCCATGGACGCCACAAAGCTGATCCAGATCGAGGGCTCAGTCTGCAGGCTCATCCACTCGCCCAGCCGGCCACTGATGCCGATAAACCCCAGGTTCACGTAGGCAGCGCTGAGCAGGCCGATAAACAGTCGATCCCCGCGGGTGGTCTCCATCGGCAAAAAGCCCTTGCGCAGGATGGTGGGGGATTTGATTTCCCACACCGTCATGCCTGCCAGCATCAAGACGATGCAGCCAAAAAACACCGCTACCGGCGTGGTCCAGGCCATCCATTCAAACATCTGCTGTTCCTCTCAAACCCGACCCATCGCAAACCCCTTGGCGATGTAATTGCGCACAAACCAGATCACGATGGCACCTGGCACGATGGTCAACACGCCGGCTGCGGCCAGGGTCGCCCAGTCCATGCCCGAGGCCGAAATCGTGCGCGTCATGGTCGCGGCAATCGGCTTGGCGTTCACGCTGGTCAGGGTGCGCGCCAGCAGCAGCTCGACCCAGCTGAACATGAAGCAGAAGAACGCAGCCACACCGATGCCGGCCTTGATCAACGGGATGAAGATGCGGATAAAGAAACGCGGAAATGTGTAGCCGTCGATGTAGGCCGTCTCGTCAATTTCGCGTGGGATGCCGCTCATGAAGCCTTCCAGAATCCACACCGCCAGCGGCACATTGAACAGCAGGTGCACCAGGGCCACGGCAATATGCGTGTCCATCAGGCCGACCGAGGTATAGAGCTGAAAGAAGGGCAGCAAAAACACGGCCGGTGGCGTCATGCGGTTGGTCAGGAGCCAGAAGAACACATGCTTGTCGCCCAGGAAGCTGTAGCGTGAGAACGCATACGCGGCAGGCAACGCCACCGTCAGCGAAATGACGGTGTTGATGCCGACGTAGATCAGGCTGTTGATGTAGCCCGAGTACCAGGCCGGATCGGTCAGGATGGTCTTGTAGTTGTCCCAGGTGAAGTGGTCCGGGAACAGCGTGAAGCCGGCCAGGATTTCGTTATTGGTCTTGAACGACATGTTGACCATCCAGTAGATGGGCAGCAAGGCGAACACGATGTACGCCAGCAGGAACAGCGAGCGCTTCTGGAACCTGGGCTTACTCATGACCACCCTCCTTGGTCTGGGTACCGACGCGCTGCATCCAGTTGTACAAAATGAAGCACATCAGCAAGATGATCAGGAAATAGATCAACGAGAACGCCGCCGCCGGCCCCAAGTCAAACTGGCCCACCGCCTTTTGCGTCAGAAACTGGGACAGGAAGGTGGTCGAGTTACCCGGCCCACCCCCGGTGACCACAAAGGGCTCGGTGTAGATCATGAAGCTGTCCATGAATCGCAGCAGCACAGCGATCATCAGCACACCGCGCATCTTGGGCAACTGCACGTAACGGAAGACGTCCAGCTTGCTTGCGCCGTCAATGCTGGCGGCCTGATAGTAGGCGTCAGGGATGGAGCGCAACCCGGCGTAGCCCAGCAAGGCCACCAGCGGGGTCCAGTGCCAGACGTCCATCAGCAGCACCGTCAGCCACGCGTGGGTGGCGTTGCCGGTGTAGTTGTAGTCAATGCCCAGGCCGAGCAGGGCAGCCCCCATCAGGCCAATATCGGTGCGGCCAAAAATCTGCCAGATGGTGCCCACCACGTTCCAGGGGATCAGCAGCGACAGCGAGACGATCACCAGCACCGCCGAGGACTTCCAGCCCTGCGCCGGCATCGACAAGGCCAGCAAAATACCCAGCGGCAGTTCCACCGCCAGTACCGAGAACGAAAAGATGATCTGGCGCAACAGCGCGCTGTGCAACTCCTCGTCGCGCATGACAGCGGCAAACCACTCGGTGCCGACAAACACCCGGCGCTCGGGCGAGATGATGTCCTGCACCGAATAGTTCACCACCACCATCAGCGGCAGGATGGCCGAGAAGGCCACGCACAGCAGCACCGGCAGGATCAGGAACCAGGCCTTCTGGTTCACGGGTTTGGTGGTTGTGCTCATGCCAAAATTTCCTCGTTTTGGTAAAAGCAGGTGTGTTCGCCCATCAACTGCAGCCAGACACGGTCTCCGGCGACCAGGTTGCCTGGGATGGCCGAAAGGCGCGCCTTGATGGTGTGGCTCTCGCGGGTGGCGCTGACGATCACATGCGTGCCCACGTCCTGTACCTGCGTGATGGTCATGGGCAGGGCACCGGCTGAATCAGCGGCGGCCAGACTCACATATTCGGGGCGTACCCCCAACTTGCACTCTCCAACCACCGGGGTGCGCCCGGCCGGCATGGGCAGCGTGAATCCCGCCGTATGAAACCCCCCGTCGTCAGCATGGCCCGGCAGGAAATTCATGCCCGGCGAGCCGATGAAGTGCCCGACGAAGGTGTGGCTGGGCCGTTCGAACAAATCGGCGGCTGAGCCAGTCTGCACGGCCCGGCCACGCGTCATCACCACCACCTGGTCGGCAAACGTCAGGGCCTCGACCTGATCGTGGGTCACGTAGATCAGCGTGAGCTTGAGTTCATGGTGAATTTGCTTGAGCTTGCGGCGCAGTTGCCATTTCAGGTGCGGATCGATCACTGTCAACGGCTCGTCGAACAGCACCGCCGACACGTCCGGGCGCACCAGGCCACGGCCCAGCGATATTTTCTGCTTGGCGTCTGCTGCCAGCCCGGCAGCGCGCTGGTTGAGCTGGCCGCTCATCTCCAGCATTTCGGCAATCTCGCCCACGCGTTTTTTGATCTGGTCGGCCGGCATCTTGCGGTTGCGCAGCGGAAACGCCAGGTTCTCGGCCACGGTCATGGTGTCGTAGATCACCGGGAACTGGAACACCTGGGCAATATTGCGTTGCTGGGGCGTGGCGCCGGTCACATTCTTGCCGTCAAAGTGCACGTGTCCCTGCGACGGCGTCACCAGCCCGGACATGAGGTTCAGCAACGTGGTCTTGCCGCAGCCCGACGGCCCCAGCAAGGCATAGGCGCCGCCGTCTTCAAAGGTCATCTTCAGGGGCAGCAAGGCGTAGTCGCTGTCCTGCTTCGGGTCAGGCCGGTAAGCGTGGGCCAGGTCGAGTTCGATGCGTGCCATATCAGCGTCCTTTGCCACGCGACGGCGCCAGCAGCAACATGCCCTGCGCGTCAAACACATAAACCTGCGCAGGATCGAAATGGAAAGTCACCGGCTGCCCCAACCCGAAGTGGTGAACACCGGTCAGCTGCGCCACAAGCTCGCCCAGTGCCGTCTCAAAGTGCACGTAGGTATCGCTGCCGGAGATTTCGGCCAGTTCCACCTTGCCCGCCAGGGCCACATCGCCAACCCGTCCCGTCGCGCGCAACGCGCTGGAGCGCATGCCCACGGTCAACGCGGCGCCTAGCGTGTGCGGCAAAGCCAGCGCCAGCAGTGGTCCGTGGCGCAGTGCGACACCGGTGGGCGCCACGCTGGCGGCCAGCAGGTTCATGGGTGGGTCACTGAAGGCGCGCGCCACCCGGATGGAGGCTGGCGCATGGAAGACTTCGGAGGTCGGGCCGTATTGCAGCAACTCGCCGGCATCCAGAACGGCGGTATAGCCGCCCAGCAGCAAGGCCTCGCCGGGTTCTGTGGTCGCATAAATCACGGTGGAATCACCGGCAGCAAACAGGGCTGACAATTCATCGCGCAGTTCTTCGCGCAGCTTGTAGTCCAGGTTGACCAGCGGCTCATCGAGCAGCATCAGCGGCGCGCCCTTGGCCATGGCGCGCGCCAGCGCGACGCGCTGCTGCTGGCCACCAGACAGCTCGGACGGGTAGCGGTCCAGAAACATCTCAATGTGCAGTTTGGCCGCCAGATCGCGCACCCGCTGCTCCACATTGCGCTCGCCACGCAGCTTCAGGGGTGAGGCGATGTTGTCGCGCACCTTGAGCGACGGGTAGTTGATGAACTGCTGGTACACCATGGACACATTGCGTTCACGCACCGGCACGCCCGCCACGCTCTTGCCATCCACCAGCACCCGGCCGGTCGACGGTGCATCCAGCCCCGCCATGACGCGCATCAGGCTGGTCTTGCCGGCCTGGGTGGCACCCAGCAAGACCGTGACGGCGTTGCTGCGCGGGGCCAGGTTCATCTCGTACAGCCAAGTCTGCGGCCCGACCTTCTTGCTGATGGCCTCAAGAGTCAACTGCATCTCACGACCTTTACTTGTAGAACAGGGGCGCCCAAAAACCATTCGTATTTGATAATTATTGTTCGTTTAGCTTCTTTTTTTCTCAGTATTTACCCTATATCAGTTCTTTTTGATTCGTTTTACAGTCCATCGACCCCGCCCTTCTGGCGCAGCACAAGCCCATGAGTCCCAACCCCCGCCAGCTGACCCTGCTCACTGTGGTGCAAGCCCAAGGCTCCGTCACGGTCGAGCAGCTTGCGGCCACCCTGGGCGTCACATTGCAGACCGTCAGGCGCGACGTGCAGCGACTGGCCGACGAAGGTTTGCTGGCGCGCTTTCACGGCGGCGTGCGCCCGCCCAGTTCGACCACCGAAAACATTGCCCACAAACAGCGCGAGAGCCTGAACGCCGACGGCAAGGCGCGCATTGCGCTCAGCGTGGCCGCGGCGGTGCCCAATGACTGCTCGCTGATCCTGAACATTGGCACCACCACCGAGGCCATCGCCCGCGCCCTGTCGCGCCATTCCGGCCTGCGGGTGATTACCAACAACCTGAACGTGGCCAGCATCCTGAGCACCAACCCCAAGTGCGAGGTGATCGTCGTGGGCGGTGTGGTGCGCGGTCGGGACCAGGGCATCGTCGGTGAAGCCGCGGTGGACTTCATCCGCCAGTTCAAGGTGGATATCGCCTTGATCGGCATCTCGGCCATTGAACCCGATGGCTCGCTGCGCGACTACGACTACCGCGAAGTCAAAGTCTCGCAAACCATCATGGCCCATGCGCGCGAAGTCTGGCTGGCCGCCGACCTGAGCAAGTTCAAACGACCGGCGATGGTCGAAGTCGCCACGCTGGATCAAATCGACCGCCTGTTCACCGACGCCCATCCCCCCGACCCCTTCCCCGCCCTGCTGGCCGAAGCGCAAGTGCGCCTGACGGTCGCAGCGCACTAGGTGGTTGGCCCCCCCTTCTTGCATTGACACACGCCGCCATGACCTACCTGCTCGCCCTCGACCAAGGCACCTCCAGCTGCCGCAGCATTGTGTTTGACCCCAACGGCACCCTCGTGGCCATGGCGCAAAAGGAGCTGCCGCAAATCTACCCGCAGCCCGGCTGGGTGGAACACGACGCGCTGGAGATCTGGCGCCTGCAGCTGGTCACCGCCCGCGAGGTCCTGAGCACGGCGGGCATCACCGCGGCGCAGCTCAGGGCAGTGGGCATCACCAACCAGCGCGAGACCACGCTGATCTGGAACCGCCGGACCGGCCAGCCGATTCACCACGCCATCGTCTGGCAGGATCGCCGCGCCGAGCCCACCTGCGCCGAACTTCGAGCGAGCGGCCTGGCCGACAGCATTCGCGCCAAAACCGGTCTGCTGGTGGACGCGTATTTTTCAGGCACCAAGCTCAAATGGATTCTGGACAACGTGCCCGACGCACGCGCCCAGGCCGCCAACGGCGAACTGGCCTTTGGCACCATGGACAGCTGGCTGATCTGGCAGCTCACCGAAGGCCGCGTTCATGCGACCGATGTCAGCAATGCCTCGCGCACCATGCTCTTCAACGTCCATCACAACCAGTGGGATGCCGAATTGATGGCGGCGCTGGAGATCCCCGCCAGCCTGATGCCGGTGGTGCAACCCAGTGCGTCCCTGTTCGGCGAAGTGGCCCCGGCGCTGCTGGGCCATCGTGTACCCATTGGCGGTGTCGCCGGTGACCAGCAAAGCGCCTTGTTCGGGCAGGCCTGCTTCACGGCCGGCATGGCCAAGAACACCTATGGAACCGGCTGCTTCATGCTGATGCACACCGGCAGCGCCTTCCAGATTTCGGGCAACGGCCTGATCACCACCAGCGCGGCACAGACCACGGCACTGCCCGAGTTTGCGCTGGAGGGCAGCGTATTTGTGGGCGGTGCCGTGGTGCAGTGGCTGCGTGACGGCCTCAATGCCATCCAGAGCAGCACCCAGGTGCAGGCCCTGGCCGAAAGCGTTCCGGATTCCGGTGGCGTGATGGTCGTGCCGGCTTTCACCGGGCTGGGTGCGCCTTACTGGAAGCCCGATGCGCGCGGCTCGATCACCGGCCTGACGCGCGGCAGCACGCTGGCGCATATCGCCCGCGCGGCGCTGGAAAGCATCGCCTACCAAAGTGCCGCCCTGCTGCTGGCCATGGGTCGGGATGCCGCCCGCGCCGGCAGCGCGCCGGTGTCCGAGTTGCGGGTCGATGGCGGTGCCTGCGTCAATGATTTGCTGATGCAGTTCCAGGCCGATCTGCTGGGCATTCCAGTGGTTCGTCCGGCCGTGATCGAGACCACCGCCCTGGGCGCGGCCTACCTCGCGGGCCTCACCACTGGCGTCTACAGGAACACGGCCGAGCTGAGCGGATTGTGGCGCGCCGAGCGCCGCTTTATCCCCACCATGGCGCGCGCGCGCGCGCAGGACATGATGGCCCGCTGGGAGCATGCGGTCACCCAGACCGTGCTCTGACCCACAGCGGGACGATTGACCGGAACCCTTGGCCTGATCGGCGGCGGCAACAGGGCCTGCGTCATATTGGGCGCAGGGCTGAAGCCAGGTGAGAGCCCGGCCGGCTCCGGCGTCTCGCTGATGGGGTTCAACCGGGTGCTGTGAAGCGGCTTCAGAAGTGTTTCAGCCTAAAAAATGCTCCCTCCCAGCGTCAAATGGACATGAACAGCTATTGATTCAATAGTGACCCGGCCTTGACATCCGGGCTGGATTTTTCACGGGGTTCGCCGTTAGCATGGCCTTATGGACGCAGCACCGCGTGAAGTCATCTTCAGGGCCGAGGGCCTGACCAAGGTCTACCGCATGGGCGAAGTGGAGGTGCACGCCCTGCGCGGCGTGGATCTGGTGCTGTATGCGGGAGAGTTCGTCGTGCTGCTGGGCCCCTCGGGCAGCGGCAAGTCCACGTTGCTGAACATCCTGGGCGGGCTGGACGTGCCCACAGCCGGCCATGTCTGGTACCACGGCGAGGACCTGACCCGCGCCAACGATGCACAGCTCACCGCGTTTCGGCGCGAGCATGTGGGCTTCGTCTTCCAGTTCTACAACCTGATCCCAAGCCTGACGGCGCAGGAGAACGTCGCCATCGTCACCGAGATCGCGCCCAACCCCATGCTCCCCGGGGAGGCCCTGGCCATGGTCGGCCTGAAGGAGCGGCTGGACCACTTCCCGGCCCAGCTCTCGGGCGGTGAGCAGCAGCGCGTGGCGATTGCCCGCGCCATCGCCAAGCGGCCGGTGGTCATGCTCTGCGACGAGCCCACCGGCGCGCTGGACTCGGCCACCGGTGTGCACGTGCTCGAAGCGCTGGAGCGCGTCAACCTCGACATGGGGACCACCACGGTGGTCATCACCCACAACGTAGACATCGCGCGCATGGCGCACCGGGTGCTTTACATGGCCGACGGGCGCATCGGGCGCGAACAGGTCAACGCCGAGCGCCTGCCGGCGCGGGAGCTGCACTGGTGATGCGCCTGAAAGCCATCCACCGCAAGGCGCTGCGCGACCTGTGGCACATGCGCGGGCAAGCGCTGGCAATCGCGCTGGTGATCGCCTCGGGCATAGCCATGCTTGTGATGTCGGCCGCCACGCTCAGTTCGCTCCAGGACACGCGCGACCGCCTGTACCGCGACTACCGCTTCTCCGACGTCTGGGCCCAGGTCAAGCGCGCCCCCAGTGCCCTGGCGCAGCGCGTAGCCGAACTGCCGGGCGTCAATGAGGTCGAGACCCGGCTGATCGCCGGGGCCAAGGTCGAGCTGGCGGACTTTTACGAACCGATCGAGGCGGTGGTGCAGTCGCTGCCCGACACCGGCGAGCCTGCGCAGAACCGCCTGTACCTGCGCAGCGGGCGCATGCTGGCACCGTTTGCCGACGACGAGGTGCTGGTCAGCGAATCGTTCGCGCTGGCGCACAAGCTGCAGCCCGGCGACCGCCTGCGTGCCACGGTGTATGGCCGCACCCAGTGGTTCACCATCGTCGGCATGGCGGTCTCGCCGGAGTACGTCTACCAGATCAAGCCTGGTGCCATGTTCCCCGACTACCAGCGCTACGCCATCCTGTGGATGAACCGGCGCGCGCTGGAGGCGGCGCTCGACATGAATGGCGCCTTCAACCAGGTCGTGGTGCGGCTCAGCCCTGGCGCGGATGAGCGCGACACCATCGCCGCGATGGACCTGCTTCTGGCGCGAAACGCAGCCTGGGCGCGCATGGCCGCATGGACCAGCTCTCGTACCGTTTCCTGCACGAGGAATTCCGCCAGCTCGCCACCATGACGCGCGTCTTTCCGACGATTTTTCTGGGCGTGGCGGCGTTCCTGCTGAACGTGGTGTTCACGCGGCTGGTCGGCACGCAGCGGGACCAGGTCGCCATCCTCAAGGCCTTTGGCTACAGTACGCTGGACGTGGCGCTGCACTATGGCCTGATCGTCACGCTGATCTGCCTGATCGGCTCGGCGCTGGGGGTGGCCGGTGGCGCCTGGCTGGGCACGCTGATGTCGGCGATGTACCAGATGTACTTCCGCTTTCCCTTCCTGGATTTCAGCGTGTCCGTGCCGGTGGCCCTGACCGGTATCGGGGTCAGCCTGGTGGCGGCGCTGCTTGGCACCGGGCGCGCCGTCTACGCCGCGGCCGACTCGCCCGTGGCCGAGGCCATGCGCCCGCCCGCGCCGGATCGTTTCCGACGCTCACTGGCCGAGCGCCTTTTGCCTGCGCGCTGGCTGTCGCAGCCCACCCGCATCATCTTCCGTCAGATCGAGCGCCGGCCCGTCAAGGCGCTGATGACGGTGCTGGGCCTGGCCTGCGCGGGTGCCATCATGATGATGGCGCGCTTCCAGGACAGCGCGATCAACACCATGGTCGAGCTGCAGTTCCGCCTGTCACAGCAGCAGGACCTCTCAGCCAGCTTCATCGAGGTGGCGCCCCGGCGCGCGGTGAACGAACTGCGCGCCCTGCCCGGCGTGAGGCAGGTCGAGGGCGTGCGCTCGGTGCCAGTGCGTTTTCGCAGCGAGAACCGCAGCCTGCTCACCAGCATCGAAGGCCTGCCGCCCGGCGGCGAGCTGCGCCGGCCCATCGACGCCCAGCTGCGCCGCATCGACCTGCCCGAAGACGGCCTGGTGCTCAACGACTACCTGGCCGCGCGCCTGGGCGTCGGCGTGGGCGACCGGGTGTGGGTGGAGGTGCTCGAAGGGCGACGCGCAAAATTGCAGCTGCCGGTGGCGCGCCTGGTGCGCGAGCACGTCGGCCTGCAGGCCTACATGAACCTGGATGCGCTGAACCGCGCCCTGGGCGACGGCGATGTGATCAGCGGCACGCTCATGACGGTGGACGACGGGGCCGAGCCGGCGGTCTTCCGTGACCTCGACCGCCGCCCGCGCATCATCGGCTCGGCCTCCCGGCTGGCCTCGGTGGAGGCGCTCTACCGGAGCATTGCGCAGATGACCGGCCTGTTCATGTGGATCTCGATCGTGATGGGCGCGATCATCAACTTCGGCGTGGTCTACAACTCGGCGCGCATCGCGCTGGCCGAGCGCGGGCGCGAACTGGCCAGTCTGCGCGTGCTGGGCTTCACGCAGGGCGAGGTCAGCTACATCCTGCTCGGCGAGCTGGCCCTGCTGGTGCTGGTGTCGATCCCGCTAAGCTTTGCCGTGGGCTACGGGCTGTCGTGGTACCTGGCCAACAACCTGCAGTCCGACCTGTACCGCGTGCCGATGCACATTGCACCGTCCGCCTACGCCTTTGCGGCGCTGACCACGGTGATCTCGGCCCTGCTGTCGGCGCTGGCGGTGCGCGAACGCATCTACCGGCTGGACCTCATCGGCGTGCTCAAGACACGCGAGTGAAACACCCGGCCTGCCGCACAATGAATCCCCTGGAAAACCCGCCATGACCACGAACGCCCTCCCCCGCAAGATCCTGTTCTGGAGCGCCGGCGCCATTGCACTCGCGGTGCTGGCCTGGCAGGCCATGCGCGATCCGGTGCAGATGGCCAGCGTGGTCCCGGTCAGCCGCGGCCCGCTGGAGCAGAGCTTCCTGGAAGAGGGCAAGACCCGCCTCAAGCAGCGCTACGTGATCACCGCCCCGCTGGCCGGCGTGGTGCGGCGCATCAGGCTGCAGCCCGGCGACGCGGTGCAGGCCCGCCAGGTCGTCGCCGAGATCGACCCCACCGGCAGCGCCCTGTTGGACCCGCGCTCACGCAGCCAGGCGCTTGCGGAGGTCAGCACCGGCCAAAGCGCCCTCAACGCGGCGCGCCAGCGTGTGGCCGCTGTCACGACCACCGAAGCGGTGGCGCAGGGCGAGCTGCGCCGGCTGCAGCAGCTGCGCGAACAAGGCATGGTGACGGCATCGCAGCTCGACCAGGCGCGCGCCCAGGTGGCCACGGCCGGGGCCGAACTGTCCACCGCCCGCGCGGACGAACAGATCGCTGCGCGCCGCCTGCAGGTGGCGCAGGCTTCGCTGGCGCAGGAAGGCCAAGCCGGCCGCGGCAAGGTCCTGCCCGTCACCGCACCGGTGGCAGGCTTGGTGCTCAAGCGCCCGGTGGAGAGCAGCACCGCCGTCGCTATGGGCCAGCCCCTGCTCGAAGTGGGCGACCCGGCGCAGCTGGAGATCGAGGTCGAGGTGCTGTCCACCGACGCCGTGCGGCTGGCTGCCGGCCAGAAGGCCCGCGTGCTGCGCTGGGGCGGCGAGGGCGTGCTGGACGCCATCGTGACGCGCATCGAACCCGGTGGTTTCACCAAGGTCTCGGCCCTGGGCGTGGAAGAGCAGCGCACCCGCGTCATCCTCGACTTCACCTCGCCGCGCGAACGATGGGCCGCGCTGGGCGACGCCTACCGCGTGGAGGTGGAGTTCATCCTCAAGCAGGAGAAGGATGTGCTGCAGGTGCCCGGCAGCGCCCTGTTCCGCGCCGGGGACGGCTGGGCCGTCTACGTGGTGGACGGCGGCACTGCGCGGCGCACGCCGGTGAAGATCGGCGCCCGCGCCGCCACGGCCGCCCAGGTGCTAGCCGGCCTGAAAGCCGACCAGACGGTGATCGTGCAGCCCGATGACCGCATCAAGGACGGCACGCGGATCGAGGCGGTGAGCGGGCGTTGAATCATCGCTGGGGCGTAGGAGCGACCCGACCACACGCAGGTGGCCATTTCCTGCGCCAAATATGAAACGGAGAGTGCGAGCGGTGCGCTCTACCAATGACCTTATCTTTTTTGCATTTGAAATATTTATAACTATTCATGTGATGTATATTTCAACGCATGCTAGCCATCCTGATCCTGACCCTCCCGACCCAGCCCAACGCGGTGCGGGTGCGGGTCTGGCGCGCGCTCAAGACATTGGGCTGCGGCGCCTTGCGCGACGGCGCGTATCTGCTGCCTTCGGAACACGCGGTGCTGTTCGAGCCGCTCGCCGCCGAGGTGCGCGAGCACGGCGGCTCGGCCATGGTGCTGTCGCTGTCGCCGCGCGACGATGCGCAGCGTGATGAGCTGCTGGCGCTGTTCGACCGCACCGAGGCTTATGCGGCGTGGCGCGACACCGTCACGGCCCTGCAATCGGATCTGCCAGCCCTCGGCGAAACCGAGGCGCGTCGGCGCGGGCGAGCGGTGGCCGAGGCGCTGCACGCGCTTCGCCGCATCGACTACTACCCCGGCGCCGCCGCCGACCATGCACAGGCCGCGATGGACACGCTGCGGCTGGCGCTGGACGCCCGGTTCTCCCGGGGCGAGCCGCAAGCCCAGCTCGACCACGGCATCGAACGGCTCGATGCGCGCAAGTTCCAGGGCAAGCGCTGGGCCACCCGCGCGCGCCCCTGGGTGGATCGGCTGGCCTGTGCCTGGCTGATCCGGCGCTTCATCGACCCCCAGGCCCGGTTCATCTGGCTGTCCGACGCCGCCGGAACACCGTCCGCGCCGCGCGGCGCGCTGGGCTTCGACTTCGACGGCGCCCGGTTCACCCACGTGGGCTCGCGCGTCACGTTCGAGGTGTTGATCGCGGCCTTCGGCCTCGACGGCGACGCCCGCTTGCAGCGCATCGCCGGCGCCGTGCACGTGCTGGACGCGGGCGGCATTCCGGTGCCCGAGGCGGCGGGACTGGAAAGCGTGCTGGGCGGTCTGCGCGAACTGCACGCGGACGACGACGCGCTGGCGGCCGCCGCTGCAACCGTGTTCGACGCCTTGTATGCCTCGCCCGCCCCTTCGACCGGAACCGGCGCATGACCACCCCATCCACCGAACCTCGCGACGAAGCCCACCCCGAGGCTCTGGCCGCACCCGCCGCGGTGAGCTTCGCCGAGGCCTTTCGCTTCTGGCTCAAGCTCGGCTTCATCAGCTTTGGCGGACCCGCCGGGCAGATCGCCATCATGCACACCGAGCTGGTGGAGCGCCGCCGCTGGATCAGCGAGAAGCGCTTCCTGCACGCCTTGAACTACTGCATGGTGCTGCCCGGGCCGGAGGCGCAGCAACTGGCCACCTACATCGGCTGGCTGCTGCACCGCACCTGGGGCGGGATCGTGGCCGGTGCGTTGTTCGTGCTGCCCTCGCTGTTCATCCTGATCGCGATGTCGTGGGTCTATCTGCGCTTTGGCGACGTGCCCCTGGTGGCCGGGATCTTCTTCGGACTCAAGCCGGCCGTGACCGCCCTGGTTCTGCACGCCGCGCACCGCATCGGGTCGCGGGCCTTGAAGAACCGCTGGATGTGGGGCATCGCCGCCGCGTCCTTCGTGGCGATCTTTGCGTTCGACACGCCGTTTCCCGCCATCGTGCTGGCGGCGGCGCTGATCGGGCACTTCGGCGCGCAACGCTGGCCGGCGGTGTTTGCCCTGGGCGGCGGGCATGGGGGCGCGAAGCAGGGCTATGGACCTGCCCTGATCGACGATCACACGCCGACACCAGCCCACGCCCGTTTCTCGCGCAGCCACCTGGTCAAGGTGCTGGCTTTCGGGCTGGGGCTCTGGCTGCTGGCGATCGTTGCGCTGGTGGCTGTCAACGGCCTGCAGGGCACCCTCACGCAGATGGGCTGGTTCTTCACCAAGGCGGCGCTGCTCACCTTTGGTGGCGCCTATGCTGTGCTGCCCTACGTGTACCAGGGCGCGGTGGAGACGCACCAGTGGCTCAGCGGCCCGCAGATGATCGACGGCCTGGCGCTGGGCGAGACCACGCCCGGCCCGCTGATCATGGTGGTGGCCTTTGTGGGCTTCGTGGGCGGCTGGCTCAAAGAGGCGCTCGGGCCCGACGCGCTGTTTCTCGGCGGCGCCGTGGCCGCCACGGTGGTCACCTTCTTCACCTTCCTGCCCTCGTTCATATTCATCCTGGCCGGCGGCCCGTTGGTCGAGGCCACGCACGGCAAGCTGGGCTTCACCGCGCCGCTGTCGGCGATCACCGCGGCGGTGGTCGGCGTGATCCTGAACCTCGCCATGTTCTTCGCGTACCACGTGCTCTGGCCGCAGGGCTTTGGCGGGCGCTTCGACGCCGTATCGGCCGCCATCACCGTGGGCGCGGCCATGGCGCTGTTCCGGTTCAAGGTCGGCGTGATGCCGCTGCTGGCGGGCAGCGCAGCCGTCGGGCTGGCGGCCAGCCGGTTTCTCCCGTGATGCGCCAAAGGCCACCACCGGCAAGACGAAATCGATGGCTGGAAGGCCTTGCGAGTCGACCGACCCCACCCGAAGGAGCAACAGCATGAAATGGATCACCCGCGAACGCCCGAAGATCGACCGCATCGCCTGCCCCTGGCTGATCACGCGCTTCATCGACCCCGACGCCGAATTCCTGTACGTGCCGGCGTCCGACGTGCTGAGGGTCGCCACCGAAACGGGCGCCACGCCCTATGACATCCCGGGCGTCGAAATGACGCACGTGGGCGAGCGGTGCAGCTTCGATGCCTTCATCGCCCGGCACGCTTTGCACGACCCGGCGCTGCAACAGCTCGCCACCATCGTGCGCGGAGCCGACACCTCGCGCCTGGACCTCGCGCCCCAGTCCGCCGGGCTGTATGCGGTGTCGCTGGGCCTGTCTCAAGTGTTCAAGGACGACCATGAAATGCTGCGCCATGGCATGGTGATCTACGACGCGCTGTACGCCTGGTGCAAGGCCTGCCAGGCCGAGACGCACAACTGGCCGCCGAACCTGGCATGACCGCCGTGCACACGGGCTGGGAGCTCCCCTTCGGAGCCGTCTGATCCGTCGGACAGCGCTTGAACCCCATGCAACGAAACCGGTTGGTTGTCGCCGTTTTGCTGTCCGTGGCTTTGCACGCCCTGGGCATCATGGCGCTGGTCCAAGGCGGTCTTGACAGCAAGCGCCGAGTCGAAGCGGCCCGACCGGAGGAACGCGTGATCCGCCTGCAGGTGACGCCGATGCCGCCGATGGCCCCTGCAGAGGTTCCTTCGCCAGATCGCCCCGAACCGGCCGTTGCCCAGGCACCCACCCCGAAGCCCGCTCCTGCACCCGGCACAGCCCTGCAGGCCGCGCGGGAAACGGTGGCGCAGCCCCCGCCCACCGCACGCCCGCAGGCTTTAATGGACGCGCCCCCCGCCCCGACGGCGCAAGAGTGGGCACAGGCCGGCACATACACGCTGAAAAACAGCAAACGCTACCGCTACACCTGGGGGCAGCAGGTTCGCAGCATGATGGGCACCGCCATTGAGGGGCCGGACCAAGGCGTGGTCCGGTTTCGCGTCGAAGTCGCGCCCAGCGGGACATTGGCGCGGCTGGAGACCTTGTGGACCACGTCAGCGGCTGCCGAGCAACGGGCCCGCAAAGCCATCGACAACATGCCGGCGCTGCCGCCGACGCCGACCGGCAGGCCCCTGATCTTCGAGACCACGATTTCGTTTCAACCCTTTGATGCAGGCGGGCCACCGATCTACAAGCACGACTGCCTGCCCGATCCACCGGCCTACCGCAACCCGTTTGTGTGGGACGGCAAATCGCCCCAGGTGCGTGCCCCGCAGCCGCCGGTGGAAAAGCCGGATCCCCAGGCCCTGGCGGAATGCCTCAAACAGCTGCCCGAAGACACTATCGAAGCCGAGAGCGCGCACGACCAGCGACAGCTGGATCAATGGGGGTCCGGCAAACTGGGCCGTTGACGGGGTTGGAGGCTTTCGCGTCACGGGCCGCAAGAGCACGTTCCAGGGGTCGTCCGGAATGACCGCGCCCGCTGCCAAACCGGCTTTCAAAGCCGCCAAACCCTTGCGAAACTCCATGAGATCGACTCTTTCAAGCAAAAATAGCCAAATCCCAGCATCGGATGGTCATACCATGCTATTTTTAAGATAGCGTCCTGGTGGAATCAGACAGTTTCCAGATCGTCGGCCAACAGCATCTGCGGCACGATCACGAAGCGGTAGGCCAGTTCCTCGCCGGGCTGGCGCACCAGCACCCAGATCAGGTCGAAGCGCTCGTCCGGCCAGTGCTTGGGCACATCGTCGGGATTCACGATCGGGAAATGGCGCACGATCTTGGCCATCGTCCCGTGGTGCCAGACCACCAGCGCGTTTTCGGGCCGACCGAGCACCTCTCCAACCAGTTCTGCCTCGTTGCCGTGGGTATGGCCGTCTTCGATGTCCAGCTTCAGGCGATTGGCCGTGGGCGCGGCCGTGTGGATCTCGCGCTTGCTCTTGGCTTCCTCGGTCGGGCGGGTGGCAATGACGCGACCCGGCCGCACGATGTGGGGATGGGCCTGCGACGGCGCATGGGCAAACAGCCCCGCCAGCGCACCGGCGCGGGTCCAGCCCAGCACCGACAGGGAGTGCCCATCGTGCTCGCCGTGGTGGTTGACGCCATGGGGTTTCGTGCCTTCGCCGGGCTTCTCGCCATGGCGTACAAACATGATCACTTCGGGGGCTTCGTTGACGTGGGTCATCTCAGGATCTAATGGTTGGAAAGGGTTCATCTCGTGAAACGGGTGACCGGCTGAAGGGCTGTCCCGTCAGGCGGGGTGCCACAAAGTTTACGACAGGCCGGCCGGCCCGGTGCGCCGCAGGCCAGGTGTCCGTTCAACCCCCATGGCTGCGACCATCGGGCACCTGGCGACGCCACTTCCGCCAGCCGCTGAACCGTTTACCGCGCGCGGTTCCTAGGCCGCATAGACGGTCGAGGCGGTGTCGCCGCCGCGGCCGGTCCAGTTGGTGTGGAAAAAAGCTCCCCGTGCCTGGTCCACCCTCTCATACTGGTGCGCGCCAAAGAAGTCCCGCTGCGCCTGCAGCAGGTTGGCCGGGAGATTCGCGCTGCGGTAGCCGTCGTAATAGGCCAGCGCGGCGGACAGGGCCGGCGTCGGGATGCCGTTCTTCAGGGCTTCAACCAGCACATTCCGCAAGGATTGCTGGGCCTTGGATATGGTGTCGCGGAAGAACGGGTCGAGCAGCAGGTTGGCCAGCGCCGGATCCGCATCGAAGGCTGCCTTGATCCTTTCCAGGAACACCGATCGGATGATGCAGCCGCCGCGCCACATCAGCGCGATGCCGCCGTAGTTCAGCTCCCAGCCAAACGCCTGCGAGGCGGCGCGCATGAGCTGGTAGCCCTGGGTGTAGGAGATGATTTTCGCGGCGTACAGGGCGCGCCCGAGTTCATCCACGAAGGCCTTCCTGTCACCCGGAAAATGAGGCCTGGGCCCCTTCAGGACGCTTGAGGCCAGCACGCGCTCGTCCTTCATCGAAGACAGCACGCGGGCAAACACCGACTCGGTGATCAGCGTGAGCGGCACACCGATGTCCAGTGCGGTGACCACCGTCCACTTTCCAGTGCCCTTCTGCCCGGCCTTGTCCAGGATCTTGTCGACCAGGGGCAGGCCATCCTGATCCTTCACCGCCAGAATGTCCCGGGTGATCTCGATCAGGTAGCTGCTCAGTTCGCCCTGGCTCCATTCGGCGAATGCCGCGTGCATGTCCTCAGCCGTCATGCCCAGCAGGGCTCTCATGACGTCATAGACCTCACAGATCAGCTGCATGTCGCCGTACTCGATGCCGTTGTGCACCATCTTGAC
>Ga0116160_1001441_pt1 | contig 24630 bp, 17 predicted proteins | sample AD_JPNAS2_MetaG_FD_89879 | JGI IMG/M metagenome (GOLD analysis project Ga0116160, IMG submission 89879) | Active sludge microbial communities of municipal wastewater-treating anaerobic digesters from Japan - AD_JPNAS2_MetaG | ecosystem: Engineered > Bioreactor > Anaerobic > Digestate | place...
GCTCGTCAGCAACGTCTGCCACCCATTCCCGGCGCCATAGCGGCTGTCAACCGGTCCCCGATGCCCCGGAGTTGCAGAATCAACTGGGCCAATTCTCCTTGTTGCAAACATCCACCTCACGTGCGGGGTATCGTTGATATGGATCCCTTTGTCTCCAACAGCTCTTGCAGGGGACCCTTTCGTATTGGATTTGGGGCTCCCGTGGGGTTGGTGATGACGGTCGAGATAGCCGTGGGAGCGAACCACCACCGGAAGGCCGTGGCGGAGCTTCGCCGTCGTCACCTTGAAAACGTCGAACACGCCGGTGATCCGCATAGCATTGACCACGGCGTCCACTCCGGCGACCAGGTTACGGGGGCGCCGAAGATGGTCCTTTGAGGTTTTCAACAGATCGAGGAGGAAAATGAAGGGCAAGATCGACAACAGGACGGGGCCGACGATCGAAGCGATCGTTAACTTTCCGTTATCGAGCCAGTCGAAAAACATGACGCCGACAGGCATCGCCAAAAGGACGAGGAATAGCACCAGGCTATGCTTTTTCGGTGGAGATCCGAAGTTGTGCCGTTGCTTCTTCCAGATTTCGTATCGTCGATCAGCCTCGTTGCGGCTCGGCGCCAGACACGCCGCCCGGGAGATGATGGTATCGAGCGTCTTGCTCGGCGATCGCCAGGTTTGCCCAGGCTCCACGTCTCCGCCAGCCACTTTCGTCCACCCTATGCCGATAGCTTCGTGGATGATGGTGGCGATGAACGCATGTTCTTTGCTGCCTTGACCAAACCTATATTGGTCCCACAAAGACCACCACGTGGGCTCTCCGACGGGCTCGCCCAGCTCGATCCACACGGAGCATGGGTCCGAGTTGGCAGTCTCCGCCATCCCCTGCGATAGATTGAAGGCGTTGCGGAAGAAGACCTTGCCGCTGATTCCGTCGAATTGAACGAAAAGGTCCAGATCCACCCCCCGGCGTTCACCTCCGACAACGGTCCATCCATGAGCTTCCAGCTTCGAGATAGCAAGCTCTTCGACGTGCCCTCTGGTCTGGATATTTCCCATCGTCAGCGAATTTATCGTGAAGTGAAGCTTTCCCAACGCGAGAAAGTCGCGCTCTACTATGGGAATCGTAGCGTCGATATTGCGACGCCGCAATTTCAGTCACTATGGTTTAGTCACCGGCTCTATCACAAAGCTTGAAACGAAGTCGCTTCGCGGTGTTCCCGAACCGTTTGGGCCTGTGTCTCGTGGCAAGAGTGAGCAAACCGCCACCCTTCGAGCGCTTGCGGCGCACGACCCCAAAACTCGCTATCGGAGAGAAGTAGCCGTTGTGGCTGCAGGAAGAACGAAAGAGTAGCAACACCTTTGCCTCAGTCCTGAAAGCGGGCGCTGCAAAGCCGCTCGTTGCGGCGTGGATGGCTAGATCTCTCCTTGCGACCTCCTTCCCGAAGGCAAAGTCGAACCCGAGGGTCGCAGGCAAACCCTGATTGCCTGTATCCACTCGACAAAAGCTGTACTAAGCCGCAGTCATGACACCGCAACAAGAGCGCGTGTTGCGAACACTGCTGGCCCGGGGCCCCGTGACCCAGGCCTCGCTCAAAGCCGATTCATCCACCGTTTCCGAATTGATCGAGCGGCAACTCATCCTATCCACGCCCCCCGCTCGAAAAGGTGCCTCCGCGCGTTTGAACATCACCGCCGCGGGCAAGCAGGCGTTGCACGGAGAGGACGGCTCCCAAAACGCAACCATACTTCAACAATTGGATACCTTACGCAAGCAAGTCGCCGATCTTCACGCGTTGGTCGAAGCCATCGCGATCACCGTGGGAGCCTCTGCCGTCACCGAGCAGCCTTGCCAACCAGCTTTGCCCCGAACGCTCGAACAATTCGAATCCGCCCTTCGCCACGCTTGCCATGAGCTAAGCACGAAAGGGGGACACGGCGCCTTGGTTCCTCTGCCTCGCGTGCGTGAATCGCTAATATCCCTTGGAATCTCCCGCGAGGCTTTCGACGATGCCTTGCTTGCGTTGGAAGAGCAATTCCGCATCGACCTGAAAGTGGCCAATGATCCGGAGCGTCTGACCGATCGGCAGCATGGCATCGAAGTGCCGAACCGTGGGTTGTTGTACTTCGTGGTGCTTCGATGATGGAGTATCGAACCGCGGATATCGAGGACCTGGAACGCGTGCTGGCGAGTGCGCCTAGTCCATTTTCGGATAGTGTTCTCGCGCACGCCTTGCGGACCCCTCTGGACGTTCCGACCATCCATGCTTCCCTTCGCCAGCATCTGCTTGGGCTGGTGGGTCCGTGTGCCGAGGAGCGACAGCCGGTCTTCCAGGTCATTACCGGCGATCCGGGAGAAGGGAAAACCCATCTATTGGCCTGGCTTCGTCAAGCTTCCGAGGACAGCCTTTGCTCGACGGATGGGCAATTTTTTGCGTTGGCTCCCATCGAACCTTTGCGAGCCTTTCACCGTATTTTCCACCACTTCCTTCACGAAACCGTCCGAAATTTATCTCGTCCACTATCCGTATCCGGACATTTAGATTCCGCGGTGGGATCTCCCCTGGCGGTCATCGTGCTTCGTGCGCTGCTACGAATCGCACGATTGGTGCGCTGGGCCCCCTGGACGCCTCCTGACCTGGTGGAAACCCTCGACAAAGTCATTCCCAATCGTCCCTCCTTTTTCCTCGGCGCATTCGCCGAAGTCGCCGCTTGCTGCTGGGGCGATATCGAACGTAGCTTCGTTCTTTCCGCGCAACGGCTCGACGCCCTCGCGGGAATGGACCTCGAACTCTTTCGAGTCATCGCCGGCTTTCCTCATCCCGATTTGCGACAAGACCTCATCGCCTGGCTCGGTGGCGTATCCCTTTCCGAGCAAGCCGCTACCCGTCTTGGAACACGAATCATCCTCGATGATGAGCAAAATGCCTGGCGCGGCTTGCGCTTACTCGTGGACTTGGCGGCATTGGCCGACGTTCCCTTGGCGCTCGCTTTCGATCAAGTCGAAGGAACCGAACGGTTGGGAGAGGAAGCCGTGGCTGCCTGGCTCACCGCGCTCGGAGAGCTGTATAACCTGGGCGGGCCGACGGTGCTGCTGATGCTTTGCCAAACCCAAACCTGGCCTAGACTCCGCCAACGCGCGCCTCACCACGTTCGAGACCGTATGGAAGCGCGAGCCCCCATACCCCTTCTTGCCCTCCGACCCGAACAAGCCGTGTCCCTCGTCGAGCTTCGCATGCACCGCTTCTGGCGCGGTGTCGGACTCGCACCAGCCAATCCCGCTTATCCTTTCGAATCCGATGCTTTGCTCGACCTGATTCGATCCAATCACCTTCGATCTCCACGATCGATCCTGCGATTCATGCGTCAATGGCTCGACGATCGGGCGGGAGGAACCCATTCGAAACCCGCCGAGCCAAGGCCAATCGTCCGTTCGGAGGAAATACAACGCAGGCTGCATGCCATGATCGAAGACGATCGAAGGCGGCCGGAACGAATGCCCGAAGTGCGTGAACAGATCGTTCAAAGCGCTTTGCGAGAGGCTCTCACCACCGCCTGGTTGCATGGGAAAACGGTATTCGGAGCCCGCATCGAAAACGTCGACATCCCTGCCATGCGTACACGTTCACGAGCAGGCTGTCGCATTACCCTGCTGCTGTCGACGAAGCGACTCAGGTTGTATTTCGAAACCAACAACAGCGCCCACGGACAATCGGTCGCGTCCGCCACCAAACGCATGCGCGACATGCTGCGCGATGAGCAAGCCGATCGGGTGATGCTCGTGCGTGAAACGGCCCTTCCCTTACCCCCTGCCTCACGAAATATGCTTCAACGTCTCTACCCTCGTAGCCTCGTTTTCTGGATCGATCCGGAGATGGTGGCTCCTTTGGCGGCGTTTGAACAACTTCTCAATGCGGCAGCCACCGGCGACGTTCCCCTCGCAGAAGAAGAGATTCGACGTGCGGTGTTCGATATTGATGCCATCGATCGAGTCGTCGGCAACCTGATCGGAGCCGCCTTCACCGATGACGGTGTCTCCCGGGGCGACACACGCCAGTGGCAAGAAACCATACTGGCCCTGCTGCGCAACCGGGCAGCCTTCATTTCGCTGCCAAAGCTCGTCCGCGAACTCGAAGCCCCCGCGGAAGCCATCCATCAAGCCACCGAGGCGCTCGTATCCCGCGGCCTCGCCCATGTTGCCCTCGACCGGAAACGCATTCCGATCGTCATGCTTCGCCCCGAGGCAATGGTGGAAACAGCATGACCCTCCTTCCTCTCGAACAGGTCCTTCGAGCCGCACGATGCCCTCGATTGTTCATCCTCGAAAAAGAAGGTGTTCCCGTTCAAGACGAGGGACAAGTCGTCCTGCACGACGCACTCTCCCAAACCCTTGACCATCTGGTGACAACCGCCCATCGAAACGATTCGCTTCTTTCATCGCTCGCCGCAATACCACCTTCGGAGAAAGACCTCGCCCGCGCCTGTTGGCGACACGCTTATGACTACATCTATCCTCGACTGATTCCCCTTCTTCCACAAATCGACGGCGACACCCTCTATCAGGTGGATCAATTACTGAGAAGCGCATGCGCTACCTTCGCTGAACTGCTTGGCGCCGCGGCAGGCCTCGCCCAATCCGCGCAGGAGGCCATCGACAAAACGCTATCCTTATCGGACCCAACCCTACGCGTGGACCTGGGTAGTGTCGTGGTCGAAGGATCCGTGGCGATGGCCTGCTGCCATGCGCCCACCGCTATCCCGTGGATAGTCAATACTTCTTTCCAACGACCCGAACCCCGATCCCATGAGGTTCTCGGAATGATATACGCGCTGGACCGAAAGGCGCGGAATGGGAAATCGTCGATTGTCCTGGTGCAGATTCAACCCGACGACGTGCGCAGACTCGAGGTATCGCATCCAGATATTACCCAGCAAACTCAATTAGTTACATGGGTTTCACAGCTCGAACGATGGCGAGAACAAGACGCCACCGGTCCCGCGGACACGACGATTTGCAAAACCTGCCCCGCGCAACAACCGTGCTGGACGAGATGGGGACGAACACTACCTGATGTCGAACAACTACCTCGTCGCGGCTCTGTCGCCCGCTCCCACCGTCCACCACCGGCTTCTCGGGCAAACAGCGAGAGCGCGTCACCGCGCGCCCAAACCGCTCTCACTCCATTACCCATCTGGTTGGGGCAAGAGAGGGAAACGGGCAAAGCCGCACGTCTCGAACCCTCCGATATCCAAAAGCATCTCGCCATCTTTGGAACATCCGGTTCCGGAAAAACCTGTTTGGCGAAATGCATCATCGAGGAAGCTGCCATCGCTGGCATTCCCTGCATCGTCTTCGATCGACAAGGGGATCTCGTACAATTGGCGGCGACGGCCACCTTGGGCGATGATGACCTGACCTCGCGAAAAAAAGCATGGCTCGAACACGCCCAAATCCGACTGTACACACCAGGGTCCGACGTCGGACAGCGAACTTCTCTTCGTCCTTTGTGGTTTCCCGAACCCACCCTCGATGAGGCCACACGACGACTTTGTCGTATCGCCATGGCGGAGGTGTTGCTCGGAGGGTTACCCGTTCCAGAAACCTGGGCCAGCCTCGCCCAGGAGTATCTCGCGCAAGTCCTTGAAACCCCATCGGGTTCCTCCAGCCTCGCGGGTCTCATCACGCAATTGCGAAACCCGTCGGAATTGCGCGTCGAGCCCTTTCTTCGTTCCAGAACGCGACGAGAAACGTTGGCATTGCTGATTCAATCCCTTCTCGATGGGAAGCTCGGCCCGCTCTTCACACAAGGACCGCGTCTTCGTATCGAACAACTCGTGGAATCGACCACGCCAGGGAAAGCTCCTGTCAACGTGATCTGGTTGCCGGGGCTTGGGGATGCACTCACGCAACAGCGTTTCGTCATCACGCTATTGGTGGATGTGTTCACGTGGATGGCCAGGCAAGAGTCCAGTTCGCGGCGCCTGCTCATTCATATCGATGAAGCGAGTCCTTTTCTTCCTCCCATGGGAGACCCATCGTCGAAGCAACTGCTTCGAAAACTTCTTCAGGAAGACTCACGCGGTGGCGTGGGGTTGCTGCTAGGTTCCCATAACCTCACGGACGTCGATTACAAGCTTCTTGCTCAATCTGGGACAGTGCTTCTCGGACGTCTGGGATCGACCCTGGACAAGGCGCGCGTTCGTAAAATGCTTCCCCCAAGCGGTGGTTTCGACCCCACGGGGGCGGCTGAAATGCTCACGAACGCGACGGTCGGGCGTTTTCTCACCTCCCGAATCAGTCGATCCAATACCCCGTTGGTGCTGCAAGCACGGATGCCCATTACCTATCATGGTCGCCCTTGGGGGGAGCCGGAGATACGAAAGCACGTGCAGCCAAATGAGCAAGACTCTTGACGCAAACGTCATGCATGACACGCTGTGACCCATGCGAAGAGCCATCTATATCACTGTGTTGTTCGGCGTTACCGTGACTGCTTGCGGCTCCAACTCGGATCCTTCGCCCCACAAAGCTTCGCAAGACGCCGGCATCGATACCACGGACCTCGACGTTCAATCGGATGATGCCTTCGAGGCCAGCGACGACTCTTCGCCCGATGTGCCAGCGGACGTTGTCGAGGACGTCGTCCAGCAGGACGTCATCCAGGACGCAGCCGATCCTCGCTTCGAGCCCATTGTCGATTCCTTGGAAAAAGAGCGCATGAAATTCGGCGCTCCTGGCGTGGCCCTGGCCATTGTGGAGGGGGGAAAACTTAGCTTTTCCACGGGGTTGGGGAGCAAGGGGGAGAACAACAACGATCCGGTTCATGACACCACACTGTTCCGCATCGCCTCCATCACCAAACCCTTGACTGCCACCGCCGTGCTTCAACTCGTCGAGCGTGGAGACATCGATCTCGAACAACCCATCACAACCTACTTACCGACCCTCGATTTTGCGAAGGACCCTTCGTGGGCTTCGTCGATTCGGATCAAACATCTATTGACTCATGAATCCGCCATCGTGGACGCCCTGGAAATCGACAGCACCCGATCCGATGACCACCTGAAAGAGGTCATGCTTGGACCCTACGCTGAAAATGGCTATTTGATGGCTCCCCCCGGGCGCATGTACAACTACTCGAACCCCGGATATATGTTCGCGGGTCTCGTCGCGGAAACGGTGGGCGGAGACTACTATCGCCTTCGGATGCACGACGAGGTGTTGTTGCCTCAGGGGATGGATCGAACGTATTTCTTGCCATCGGAGGTATTGGCCGATGGTGATTATGCCTTGGGCAAGACGGTTCATTGGACGACGGGGCAACCGCTGACGGTGGAGCCCGATACGTATGACAACGCCTGGGGCAGGCCGGCGGGGTACGCCTGGTCTTCTGTCTTGGATCTAGCTAAATTCATTCAGTTTTTACGGGATGGCAACGACGGCGTGCTCGCTCATTCTCTTCGTGAGGAGATGATGAAGCCTCAAGTGAGCACGAAGGAGTTTTTGGATCGTCTGGCCTATGGCTACGGGTTGATGGTGCAGCAAGGCGCTTTCTTGGGGTCGTTTTACGATATCAAGATCGTACAACATGCTGGTGCGCTACCAGGTTTCGCGGCTGATATGTATTGGGTTCCGGACTGTGACCTCGGTTTCATCACACTCGCGAACACCGATGGAGCGTACTTCATCAGTACGTTCGTCTTGGCGCTGCAGACTCTGTGTTCGCTTCCAGCGCCAACCACACCACCCGATATCACCGTCAATCCTTCGACCTTCACCCAATTCGAGGGAGTCTTCCATGATCCCTTCAACGTGGGAACGATGGTCGTCACCAAAGACGGCAACGATTTGAACATCGAATTGCCCACGCTAGACGACCTTGACATTCCCTATGAACATCGTCTCACTCCCACGCTTCCCAACAATTTCTTGTTCTATGTCCAAGGAATACCGCTGCCGCTGACGTTCTTGTTCGACGACCAGGGTCAGGTGGAATACTTGCGGACTCGTCCGTTCGTGGGCAAAAAGGCAGAGCAAGACGGAGGGACTCCCCCTCCGCCCCCTCCGATCCACAAGCTATCCCGAAACGGACTGCTTCAGCGGTTCCATTATTCGAATATCGAGAGAAGTTCCGTAATATTTCGACGTTAATCCAGCGCTACGCATCTATCCACAAAGGGATTGAACGCGTTCGGCAACGGTTTTTCCGAGTTGTCGGCAGGCTTGCCAGTCTTGTGTGGTGGGAACGTACTTGACCCCCAAGGGTTCAGCCACGAGATCCATTTTGATTTCTTGCAGCGCTGCTTGCACTTGATCCAAGGCGGCGGGGCTCCACCCATACGATCCAAACGCGGCACCGACCAGGCCCTTGGGTTTCAACCCTTTGAGATAGGTGAGAAGGTCGGCGACGGTAGGATACATGAATCCATTGAGGTTGGGAGAACCCACCACGAGCGCACCGGCGTCGAGCAGTTCCATGGCAATGTCGGATCGGTGGGCGGTGTCCAATCCCATCAAGGCCACTTGCATGCCACCTTGCGCCGCACCTTCCGCGATCGCGCGCGCCATGGTTGCCGTGCTCTGCCACATCGAAGCATAGGTGATCACCACCTTGCGCGTGGGCTTTCGCTCACTCCATCGGTTGTACCAACCCAGCAATTCCTCGATGCCCGAACGCCACATCGGCCCGTGCTCGTTGGCGATGATCTTGGCTTTCTGAATGACAGGACCCAGTTTGCCAACCACTTTCGATACGGGTCCCGCGAAAGGCATGAGTATGTTGGCGTAGTACTTCGCGGTTTCCCGATGGATGAGTTCAGCATTGAGTTCGTCGGTCCATCGCTGCGACGACGCCAGATGCATGCCGAATCCGTCTTGAGAAAACAGAATGTCATCGCCGTCCAACCAGGACACCATGCTTTCGGGCCAGTGAAGCATTCGAGTGTCATGGAAGGTCAGCCGAATGTCCCCTAGCTCCATCGTGGTGCCCGACGGTACCGCTTGCACGGGTACATCGAGCGAAAAATGCTGGGAAAGCGCATCGACCCCCGCTTTGGACGTCAGCACATTCGTCGGACGAACGGCGGCTACCAACGCAGGAAGACTTCCGGAATGGTCGAGTTCGGCGTGGTGAGAAATCACCGTATCGATGGTGGAAGGATCGATAACGGAAGCGATGCGTGAATACATCTCTTCGTAGAAAGGCTTTTTGACGGTATCGACCAGTACGTTCTTTTGGTCTCCTTTGATGAGGAACGCATTGTAGGTCGTCCCGCGATCCGTGAGGTATCCATGAAAGTCGCGGATAGACCAATCAATGGCTCCTACCCAAAAAACCCGGTCGGATATCTGGAAGGCTTCAAACGTGCCGGTCATCGATAGCACTCCTTGGTAAAGGGAAACGGGCCCTCGTTCAGCCCTTCGATGCCACGTCGCGCCTCCAGGTTCCAGACATATCCTTCCTGACTCATGCTTCGAGCCGTTGCAACGACGCGACGACACGCAGATGACGTGCGTCCGCGATCCAATTGGGCTACGCTGCTCATGGATTTCGGCGCATGGAAGCGCAAGGCGAAGGGATGAAATACGGCCACGGAGAAAAGACGGTTCTTCTGCTCGCGGCTTCGGTCATCGTCATCGCTGGAGTCAAAATCGTGGGACCCTTGCTCGTCCCTCTTGCCCTGGCGGTCGTCATCACGGCCGTGTCCCTACCCGTGGTCCGCTTCCTCGAACGAATGCGCTTCCCGTCCCCCGTGGCAATTCTTCTCGCGGTGTTGCTCGATGTGAGCGTGGTCGGCGCCCTTTTGTCCTTGTTGGGCAACTCCCTCGGAGCTTTCTATAACGCTTTGCCTCGTTATCAAGATCGTCTCACCCACGTGTTGCGCAATGATGTGGTGTGGTTGGATCAACACGGGATCCATCTTTCCCGCGAGTTCAATGAGCATGTCTCTACCTTCGGCAAGGTGATTCCGATGGTGGGCTCGCTGGTGTCGAGCGTGGCATCCGCCGTGTCCACCACGCTTTTCGTGTTTTTGCTCGTGGTGTTCCTGCTGTTCGAGATCAATCGTTGGCAAGTCAAAATTCGCTACGCCATCGGCGATCCCGGAGCAGACCTTCGTCGGTTCACCACAGCGGCACGAGAGCTGCAAAAATACTTGTTCGTCAAAACCGCCATCAGCGCCGCCACGGGATTGCTCGCGGGAATCTGGGTGGCCGTCCTTGGGCTCGACTTTCCCGTGCTCTGGGGACTTCTTGCCTTTGTGCTCAGCTATATCCCCACCATCGGAAGCATTCTCGCCGGGATTCCCCCCATATTGCTTGCATGGATTCAACTCAGCCCCGGAGCGGCCATCGCTGTCACCGCCGCCTACCTTCTCCTCACCTTCCTGTTCGGAAGCGTTATCGAACCCAGAGTCATGGGCCGCGCCCTAGGATTATCCCCCCTCGTCGTGCTCATCTCCGTCGTTTTTTGGTACTGGATTTGGGGTCCCGTCGGCGCCTTGCTTTCCGCACCGCTCACCATGGGTGTGAAAATCGCGCTTTCCAACACCCCCGATGTTCGATGGGCGGCCATTATGCTGGGTTCCACTCGCTGGGTCGAAGAACAACAAAGCGAATGGGAACACGACAAACCCGTTCTCACGCCGCGACCGGGACAATTCTGTCTTCCCTCGTCGGCGCAAAGCAGACGAACCGATAGCATCGTCGCTCCCCCTCCAGCGTCGCGCCCAAGCTCTAAAATATCGTGTAATTACAAGTAGTTAGCTATATACCGACAATCTGTTTCGTCACACCGGCAGGTGCCTTTCGTACCCAACAGGGTTTTCACTCCCTCTCAGGATTCAACCTTGAGAAGCTGCATGCGCCCTTCGGCGTCGATATGCAACGCATGAAGCCCTTGGGACGTTCTGATGAGCAGCACGGCGAAGCTTGCCCGTGCCAGGAGTCGCACCTCCGCAATACTGCTGGTTTTTTGAACCTTTCCTTCTTGCACCAGATCGTCGAATAGCACCGTGTCCGGGGTTTTCGCGAGCGCATCGATTGGTGCCAGGCGCAATCGCAAACCACCACGCTCGGCGGCGGTCCACACCACGAGTATCTTGCCTTCGATTTGCGCGATCAATGGCGCGGACGCGGGCGCAAGACCCAGCGTGCCCTTGAACATCTCCTCGATCGTAAGTTCAGAAGTTTGACACGCGGCCGGCGAGCACTTCTCCACCACGATCGACGACTCGAGCATTCCAGCTCCGGCAGGAGAATCGAAACGAGTCAAGTACGCTTCGACACGACGACACGAAAGATCGCCTCCCGTTCGGGATGTTTTCACCGGCTTGGTCCACTTATCGGCCACGAAAAACGATAAGAAATCGTGGCTATCACCGCGCACTCGCACCACCTTCGTTTTGTCGGTTCGACATCCCACCATCGGAAGATCCGTTTCGGTGGGAGGACGATTGGCTCCCGACTCCGGCAGCATCCCTACGTCCACCGGGGCTTCGATCCCCGTGGCTCCCGGTTTGATACACGCTGCCGCCAACCAGGTCTCATCGAATCGATTTGCGCCCCGCACCAAAATATGATCCCAAAACACATGAACATCACGCACGGGTTGGGATATCTTGAGCTTCTCATCGAGCCTGACCGGCACGGACTTCGGCTCGTCCGCCCCTGTCTTGCGATGCAACAATATCCGTTTGCTCCCCTCATCCCACGTTAGTACCGAAGCCACATCTTTGGTGACATACCCCCCCAATGCCGTCGATGCCGTGATTTTATCCCCTCCCACGATCCGGTACACGCCTTCGCTGCCTCTCGACCCGGCAAATAACAAGGGAGCAACATCATCGTCACTCGTTCCCAACAGCCGCATTCCCAATTGCGAAGCCGGAATGCCCGCGGCCAGCGGTTCGCAATGAATCACCTTTTTTTCCGGGCTCATGGAGCAGAATAACGAGTGCTCCTTGTTGGCATCTTCAGCGAAAAGGTTGAGCACGGCGGATGGATGCACATCTGTCTGCAGGGTGTCGAGGGCAGGAGCTTTGCTCACGATCGGCTTGTGCGACTTGAGATCGTCGATGGTCAACGCCTTCGTAGGCAAGGGAGCTTCCGGTCCCGTGACTTGCCCTTTGTCTCGCGCCATCCCTTCGCGGCCCGCTTGTTCCCACGTTGCATCCACAATCTCACTGAGGTCCGCTGAACTTGCGCCAGTGGCCGAAAGCGCCGCGGCGAGCTTGTCCACCCAATACGCAAGACTTTTTTCCACGGGCGTTCCCGATATCGCCACCAATCCGTCGCGAAGCGCATGCGCGTGAGTGGCACACCGTACAGGCCACTGCGCCTTCTCACCCCCTGCTTCCACCACCGATTGCGACAAGGCCGAAAGCTGCACCGCCCGAAATCTCATGCTCGGCTTTTCTCCCTCGGCAAGCGGAGCACCGAGCAAACACTGGTCCAGCGACGCCCATGATGAACCCACCTGCGCCTGGGCTTGTTGTGTGGAATGCTTGTGAAGAAAGTACCCTCCCGCACCCGCCAACACCAAAAGGCCTACGGCTCCAAGCGCAAAACGTCGACGCATCGACGCCGACGATTGAGCCACCAGCAATATCGTTCGCGAGCCTTCTTCGAATTTTGTGAACCAACTCATGAGCGGATCATCTAGGAAAGCCAAGGAGACGGCAAGCTTCGTGCAAACCAAACCTCTTCTAACATTCCTCGATTTCTGTTTTCAGTACGGCGAATCCGATTCCGTTTTTGGGGGCGATGGAGCAGGAGGCGCGGTCGACGATGGTTTCGTGCTCACGTTGGGCGGCGCGACGGAAGCGCTGGAGGCAGGTGCCGTGGACACGGTCGGCGCTGGAGCCGCATCACGGGTTGGGACGGTTTCCGGTGACGATGCGGAGGGGGTGCTTCGCGGCACCGAGGAAGAAGTAGGGGAAGAACGTGGCGAGGAGGAAGCGGATGCGGCTGGCTTTCGTCGCACCGTATCCGATTCTTTTTTCACCATGTCATCGAGGTCGATTTCGATGGGCTGAACCAACTCATGGTCATCGTGCTCCGCTCCCTCCACGACCGTGAGGGGTGCGGAGCTAGAAGCGGGCACAGAATGGCTCGAAGCCGTCGTGGCGGCGATGGAATCCGGAGCGGCAGGCTGCACGGGCCGTTGAAATACAAGCCCCCCAGCGAATCCAAGGCCGGCCATGAGCAGACCAAACCCCACGAAAACAATGAATTTCCACGGTAACTGCGCGGGTTTGGGCAAATACACCGTCGGCGCTTCCGAAGCTTCTTCCGGGTTGCGTGCAGGCACCAAGCTCGAGAGCTGCTCTTCGGTCAGCGAAACACGCGGTTGCCTGAGCCTTTTTTCAATCCGGGGCACCAGCGCCTGCGCGGATTCCGGAGCCAAGGGAGCAAGTGCTTTGGCAAATTCTGCAATGTCCCCAAATCGGTCTTGCGGCATCCGCTGCAAACAACGAAGAACCACGTTTTCGAGCTGTTCCGGACAACTTGGACAATCCTTCCGAAGGGGCGTCGGCTCCCCTTGGAGCACACGCGCACAAAGCCGTTCCGTCGAACGCTCCGCAAACGGCAGCGTCCCGGCCACCAACTCATGCAAAATGACTCCAAGGGCCCATATATCCGTCGCGGGCGTGGCATCCTTGGCCGAAATCATTTGCTCCGGCGACATATAGTTGGGAGAACCCATCACGACTTCGGTCCGCGTCAACGATTTTTCTTCTTGGTCGCCGCCTCCGAGGATCTTGGCAATTCCAAAATCCAGCACCTTGATGCATGGCGTTCCGTCCGGCCGATGCGTCAAAAACAGATTGCCTGGCTTGAGGTCTCGGTGAACGATATCTAGCCCATGCGCTTCGGCCACCGCTTCGCAAGCCTGAAGTATGTATTCAACGGCTTGTTCGACAGGCAACGTCTGCTGAACCCTCAACAAATCTGCAAGATCCCTTCCCTGCAAGTATTCCATCACCATATAAGGGGTATTTTTCACGATTCCCGCCCCGAGCATCCGTGCCACGTGTTCCCCTTCGAGACGACCGATCACGGATTTTTCCCGTTCGAAGCGTTGCAAAATCTCCTTATGTCTCGCGGCTTTCTTGAAAAGGAACTTGAGAGCGACCCGCTCGGAGCGCTCGATATCGATGGCGGCGACGACCACGGCCATGCCGCCGGAGCCGACCACGCGTTCGAGCCGGTACCGACCATCAATGATGTCACCTGCTTTAGCCGGTGCGTCCATGGATCCTTGCTCCGTGCCTCATGCGCGGCTGCCCATGACTGGCACGGCTCCATACAGCCTGGATTCTAAGGGATCCGCATTACGATGGCCAGAAAGGCCATGCCCTCGCCGACGAACATCGGCGCGGCTCCCAATCGATTCACTTCTTTCCCCGATTATCCCTGGTCGATTGACCTCTTTTCCCTTCACCCCGAGAGCAAAAAGAGGGGCCCGGCGATCCCTTGCACTTCCGAGGCTCAATCCCTTGCTTTGCCTTTTCCACGGAACGCATTGTCATGCTACTCTCATGGTATCTTTCCATAACGCGATGCTTGCGGAAAAGGAGCACGACGATGAGTGGGCGCCATGATCCAAACAGCTTCAAAGCTTATCTCGATGAGATTTGCGAACGCCTCGATCGAAACGAGCCGCTGCGACGCACGCGAAAGGCTTGGTGGATCGTTCCTGTTGCCGTCGGCTTGACGCTCGCTTGTGGAGGAAAGGCGACGACAGAAGACGACCCCGCGGGAGGAGCAGGCGAGGCGGGCTCGGGCGGAAGCGGCGGAGCCAATACCGGCGGTAGCAACACTGGCGGTAGCAACACTGGCGGTAGCAACACGGGCGGCAGCAACACGGGCGGCAGCAACACCGGCGGGGCGAATACCGGTGGAAGCGGCGCGGCCACGGGAGGCACTGGTGCCCTGTACGCCGCTCCCCTCGAGAATTGCTACGACAACGAAGACAACGATTTCGATGGCAAGGTGGATTGCGACGACGAAGACTGTTTCGACGCGCCTATTTGCTCCGGTATCGAATACGCTGCACCCATAGAAAACTGCTACGACGGGGAGGACAACGACTTCGACGGCAAGGTGGACTGCACCGACGAAGACTGTTTCGATGCGCCTGTCTGCTCAGGAACGGATTACGCTGCTCCCTTCGAAGACTGTTCGGATGACAAAGACAACGACTTCGATGGCAAGGTGGACTGCGAAGACGACGACTGCGACAACGATCCCATGTGCATGGGAGAACTCTACGCTGCCCCCTGATTCCCACCGCCGGACATCTTTGTGAAACCCATGGCGGCATTCTTTGTGTGGTTGCCGCACTTTCGCTATGCTCGCGGCCATCCATAAGGTGACCCTATAACCCCCGTCACCGGTATGAGGACAACGATGACCGTGCCCTGGTGGGGAATCCTCCCCTTCGTGTTGCTCCTTGCCTGTATCGCAACCTTTCCCCTCATCCCGCTCACCAAAAAGCTTTGGCACCACAATTGGTTCCAATTGCTCGTGGCTCTCGCTTGCGGCGTGCCCATGGGCATCTGGATGTGGGTCGGCGGAGATAGCGAAAAAGTCATTCACGCGCTGGTCGAATACGCTTCGTTCATCACCCTGCTGCTGTCCCTATTCGTCGTGAGCGGAGGCATCTCCGTAGGGGGCGACATCCGCGCAACCCCTCGTAATAACGTAATATTTTTACTCATCGGCGGAACGCTCGCTTCGTTCATCGGCACCACGGGCGCGGCCATGTTGATGATTCGTCCCCTGTTGAACATCAACAGCCAGCGAAAAAACAAAGTCCATACCGTCGTATTCGCCATCTTCGTCATCGCCAACTGCGGAGGATTGCTCACGCCCCTGGGCGACCCTCCCCTGTTTTTGGGAATGCTGCGTGGCGTGCCGTTTTTGTGGACGATGCATCTATTGCCCGAATGGCTATTCACCAATGGCATGCTGCTGATGACCTTCTTCGCCATCGACCGCAAATTCTATTCGCAGGAACCTGCCTTGGCGATCAGCCTCGATGACAGAGAGATTCAACCCATCCGAATCGTGGGCAAACTCAACTTCCTTTGGCTGGCTTGTATCGTTCTCGCGGTTGCCCTGGCTCCCTCGGTGGACTTGCACGCCATCTTCGAGGGGCATGCGCATTGGAATCATTGGATTCCCTTCCGAGAGATCGTCATGCTTTCGGTGGCCGGCATCTCCCTTGCGTCGTCTGACAAAAAAGTTCGCTACGAGGACAATAAGTTCGAATGGGGTCCGATCATGGAGGTGGCCGCGTTATTCATCGGCATTTTCCTCGCCATGATTCCTGCTCTGACGTACCTGGCTCAGGTTGCCCCTACCCTGCCTTTGAACGAAGTGACATTTTTTGCGTTCACCGGCACGTTGTCCTCCGTACTGGATAACGCGCCCACCTACGTCACCTTTTTCGAAATGGCGAAAACTCTGCCCGGACAGCCGCGCGTCGCCGATGTCCCCGAAATATACTTGGTTCCCATCAGCCTGGGCGCCGTGTTTTGTGGCGCGATCACGTATATCGGCAACGGCCCCAACTTCATGGTCAAGTCCATCGCCGAATCCGCCGACGTCGAGATGCCTTCCTTCGGCGGCTACACCCTCAAATGGGCCTTCCGCTACCTGCTGCCCATCCTGCTCATCATGGTCATGATCTTTGTCGTGCAAGATTGGCGCATTCGTGGCCTGGGAATTTTCTTTGCCGTCCTTCGCGTCGCCCAGGAAATCTGGCAAGCCAGTCGCTATCCCGATCCGCATAAACATAAAGCTACATAAGATGGCTACTACACATTTTTCTGTGTAATTACAGCATACTACACCAATACCATCTCTTGAAACCATCAGCTTTCCACGTTATCCGAATACGTATCATCGGACATGGAAACTCGAAGGAGTTCGGGAGAAACGGCGGCGTCCGTGCCAACAATTTCGCCGTTGGCGATTCGGAAAACGCTACGACGAGTTGCTGATTCGAGGGGACAGGTCCAGGAAATCGGCAATCAGGGTGTCGAAAGAGGATGAGCCGCAGCGCTCATGTTCCCGCGGAGTAATCGGTGGCGTACGCAATCTGTTCGGCTGTCAAGGTATCGATACCCACGCCTTGGGTCTTGAGCTTGAGCATGGCGATTTGCTGATCGAGTTCAGCCGGAAGTACGTGAACCCCGAGCGGATAGCCTCCCGGTCCCTTTTGGTGCAGCGCGAGCAGAGCGTTGAATTGGTTGGCAAAGCTCATATCCATCACTTCGCTGGGATGACCTTCCGCGGCCGCCAGATTGACCAAACGCCCCTGCGCGAGCACGTAAATGCGCTTGCCCTGAACCATGTACTCCTCGTTGTTGGGGCGAATGGTGCGCTTTGCTTGCGCAATCCCACCGAGCTGCACCAAATTGATCTCGCAGTCGTAATGCCCCGTGTTGCACACGATCGCACCGTCTTTCATGCTCTCGAAGTGATGCTTCACGAGCACATCCTTCATGCCCGTCGCGGTGATGAAGATGTCCCCAATTTTGGCGGCTTCATCCATCGGCATCACACGGAACCCTTCGAGCGTTGCACGAAGGGCAGCAGTCGGCTTGACCTCCGTGACCACCACGTTGGCCCCAAGCCCCTTGGCACGCATCGCGCATCCACGACCACAATGCCCATAGCCAGCCACCACGAATGTCTTGCCCGCCACAAGCACACTGGTCGCCCGAAGAATCCCGTCGAGAGAAGATTGCCCGGTGCCGTATACGTTATCGAAATCCCACTTGGTTTCGGAATCGTTGACCGCAAACACCGGATACATCAACTTGCCGTCCGCGGCCATGGCGCGCAGACGATGCACTCCCGTGGTGGTTTCCTCCGTGCCGCCAATGATGGTTTTCGCAAGCTCCTTATGACGATTATGGACGGTAAAAATCAGGTCCGCGCCGTCGTCGAGCGTCAACGTGGGTTTGAAATCGAGCGTGCGGTCGATGCACCAATAAAACTCTTCGACGTTCTGGCCGTGCCACGCATACACCGACGCGCCATCGGCGGCGAGGAATGCCGCCACCTCATCGTTGGTGGACAGCGGATTGCATCCGGACCAGGAAACTTCGGCGCCAGCAGCTCGCAAGGTTCGCACGAGAACGGCGGTTTCCTTGGTGACATGCAAGCACCCCGCAATGCGAGCGCCTTTGAAGGACTGCTTTTTCGCATGCTCTTCCCGCAGGGCCATGAGCACCGGCATGCGTGACTCCGCCCATTCGATTTTCATGCGGCCTTGATCCGCAAGCCCAATATCCGCAACTTTGTAATTTTTACCTTCACTGGCCATGATCAATGTCTCCCCGACCTCGCTTGGACAAGGCCGTTTGCTCCTGCTGTTTCGTGGCCCACGCCACGAATAACTCCAATGATTCTTCACTTCGAGGGCTCTTTGCGCGCGAGATCACCCGGCGCCCCCCTAGGTGCAACGATGCGCCGTCCATCATCGCTTTGACTTCCTCAGCCGTAAAACCAAGCCATAAGTCTGCTTGCTCCCGACGCAACCACTCCTGCCCATGGGCTACCAAGTCCAGGACGATGACCCGCCCCCCCGGTTTCACCACGCGAGCCATCTCCCGCATCGCAACCAAAGGCTTGGGCGCGTGATGCAACACCAAGACCGCAAACGCCACGTCGAAGGTATTCGAAGGCAGCGGCAGCTTCGAGATGTCCGCTCGGTGGAATTCCACGTTCGTCAGGCCCAGGCGACGTGCCCTATCACGCGCGCGCCGAAGCATCTGAGCCGATTGATCGATGCCCACGATGCGATCCGAAAACTCGGCCAGATGGGGCAACAATCCACCCGTGCCCGTACCGATGTCCACCACCGTCAAGCCCCGCGGGATCAACGGCAAAAACGATGCAAATACCGCGGAATCCGACAAAAGTTGCGCACGCAAACCGTCCCACCCCTCCGCTCGTTCATCGAAAAACTCGTCCGCCCGTGCTCGACGCCGCTCGAGTACGCTTTCGATGCGGCCCGCAATCGTTGGATTTTGTACCAACGAAAGGATCTCGGCACGCAAAGCCCCCGTCACCAATACTTCCTGTGCGTTGGCTCGATAAAACGTCATCGCCCCTTGTCGCCGGGACACAATCAATCCCGCGTCTCGCAACCCCGCCAAATGCCGGGAAACGCTCGGCTGGCGCGTCCGGCTCACTTCCGCCAGCTCGCCCACCGTCAATTCCTCATCCAACAAAACCCCTAGCAAAAGCAAGCGCGTGGGATCCGCAAGCGCGCGAAATCGAATGGCCAAGGGGGACGTCATGTCGTCATTCGCATATTCGAACATATACCAACGCGCAAGGATATTGTTTCCTCATTCGTCCCGAAGTGCATGGATGAGCCGTTCAAGCCCCCCCGAGACGATGTCGCGCTCATCCCCAGCCTATCGGCCGATATCGACGTGCTTCGGTTCTTGCACCGGATCAAGATGCGTCCACCACGGCCACCCCAAAGCCCCCCCCCCGAATCGTCAGAGCCACGTATTGAGGCGGGAGATGTCTCTGGATACCGTAATACGTGCTGCCATCTATCTGAAGGGAAAACGGTTCAACCCACTCATTCCAATGCTTCAACGTCACGTGATAAGACGTCGACTTGCTTCTCGTCGCCCAGGCTTTTTCAACTTGCAATTGCTTGACGACCGCTGGCGAGCCATCGAGCAGTCCATTGAGCCCAAGGCCCAACCCATACATCGTGGTCGGCAGTCCCAGCGCCAGAAGCAGCGAACAAGTTCCAAACACACGCAAAGAATCCGAGCGACCCCGAAAGGCAAGTGCCAACAAGGGAACCGCCGCCAGCCACCCCACGACCCCAAGACCAATGCATACCTCGAAAGGGCGCCCAAATAACGGCGGATACGCTTCCCGGGCGACAACCGTGGCGGTTACTCCCAGCACCGCCAACCCAGCCGAAATCGTCTTCGCCCAATCCCGTCGCGTCCAGGGTGCCATCCGAATATGCTCGTAACGAACCTGGGGAAGCCGACGAGAGACGGACGATAGCTCCCGCATCCATTGTTGGCAGCGCGGATCGAGCGCTTGGGGTTTTGCCACTCCCCGTTTTTCGAGCCCCACCGACGTTCCCATCCCGAAAAACACCACCTTTTCCCAACCGTCATCAAGCCATTGATGCACCTGAGATCGCACCTTCTCATCATCCAAGATCTTGCGAACCAAAGGAGCTGGAGCGTCGGTTTCGATGTATACCGCACGGTCGAAAGAGGCTTCCCGCGTTTGGACCTCCCGGTTGAGACCTAACGCCTTTCCCAACCGATCCCATTTCGTCTCCTTGCGCAGCACGAGGGGAGAGACATATGTCAATATTTCCGGCCCCTTGGGCCCGGAGCGATAGGGAACCATCCCCTTTCCGGCTGTCGGATCCCTTCGCTGCGAGTCTTTGATCGAAAAGGTGAGCCGCGACGGCGTCTTTTTCGAACCTGGCTGGTACTCCACCAAGTAGCCTTCTTCCTCGAGCGACATTTCGTAAGTGGCCGGACGAAACTTATTCTTCGATAACCAACGAAGAACCAGCACTACCGCAAGCCCGATGACGAAAGGAATCAACCTCTGCCATAAGGAATTCATCGAATACCCTTGAGATTGGTTTTCACAAACACCTGCCCCGAAATCGTATCACCGGAATCACTAAACCAGTTGAATGGGGGCTTTCTCATAACAGCCTTGCATAAGGTTGTAAATGCGTCCATGACCAATGGGGCGCGCACCTGCCGTTATCGAAATAAGAACGTCGTCTCGCTTTCCCTTTTTTCGATAAGGTTGAGTTTAAACAACTCTCCAGCAGGACAGTCGCGTGTCGTGCCTCGTCAACCTTGACGGCAGGTATGATTCCCAGCCACTTTGAAATGACGTCCTCATCAGACGATAGGAACGACGGACCGAGGAATATTTTCTCCTCGCTTCTCCAACTCGCATGCTATCATGCTACTCATTCGGAGTTCGAGGCTGTGGTTTGGGGGAGAACCTGAGTTCTCCCCTTGACAGGGAGGAAACAGGCCATGCGGTTCTCTTCTAGGTTTGTCCCCGTTTTGGTGGTGGTATTGGGGTCGATCGTAGGCTGCGCGGGCTCGGATGATGCGACTGCGGAGCCTTCGGAAATGGACTCTTCCACGGATTCTCATGAACAAGACGAGAATACGACAGAAGAGGGAGGACAGGAAAACCCTGATTCGGGCACCTCCCTTACGGATTCCGGCTCCCTCGAAGCAGACAGCGCCGATTGCGTCGATGAGTGTGAAATAGACGGAGAACGAGCGTGTCATGAAGACGGGATTCGAACGTGTGGCCACTACGATACCGACTCATGCTTGGAATGGTCTCCGGTAGAGGCTTGTCCGGAACAGCAAACGTGCGATCCTTCGACCGTTACCTGCCAGGAAGACGAAGGGGAACCGCTCGCTCCATTTTCGATCATCCTCATACCCGATCCCCAAAACTACACCGGACTCAAGAATGACGCAAACAATCCCTATCGTAAACAGACCCAGTGGATAGCCGACCATTGGGTGAGTGACCGCATCCAGACGGTCATTCATCTTGGAGACAACACGAACAACAACAAGAAGAGCGAATGGGCCGTCGGAGACGCCGCATTTGATACGCTCGACAAGGCGGGACGCCGTTATAGCATGACGACCGGCAATCATGATTATCGCGTCGATGGCGTGTTCAAACGAAATGGCAGCCTATTTGACAATTACTTTGGGAAGAGCCGTTTCGAAGGCAAACCCTGGTATGGCGACAGCTACGGAAATAGCAACATCAATAATTACACCAAATTCGAAGTGGGAACGATGAAGTTTTTGGTCCTAAGCCTGGAGTTCGCGCCTCGCAAAGAGGTACTCGAGTGGGGCAGCAAAGTCATTGGTAACCACCCGGATCATCATGTCATCATCGCCACCCATTGCTATTTGACACATGACGGGAAGTACAGCAGTTGCAAAGCGAGTGACAAGGTTGTCGGCTCGTCCGGAGACACGACATTCAAAGAGCTAGCCGCTCGGCATAGCAATGTATTTCTCGTTGTTTCCGGGCATATCAACGATTCGGAATACCGTATGGCCAAAGGCAATAATGGCAACCCGGTCCATCAAATGGTCGTCGATTACCAAATGGAGAAACCCTGCGCGGAAGCGAAGGCAGCGAATTGTAAAAATCATTGTCGCTCGGGAGGGCACACCGGCAACGGCTGGCTGCGCAAACTCATCTTCGACCCGGTCAATCATTCCGTACAAGCAGAAACGTTCAGCGTCGAGGAGGGAAATCACAAAGTCTTCCCCGGAGGAAAACCCACGCTATTTTGCAGCGAACTTTTCAAACCTCCGAGCGCCGACGCCAAGGGTGACAACTGGTACGCGAGTAACCCCCACCACGCCGACCACCAATTCCATTTCGATTTCGACATGACCGCCCCTATCCAGTATTCCTACAAGTAAAGCCCTAGGATCGCCTCTCCTCCGGATCAAAGAAAATTCTTTTTTAATTTCAACACTTACTATCAAATAGGTGCGGATCGCCTCCGACAAGATAGTTCATCCAACCACTCGCCCTTTTCACACACAGTGTCCTTTGCATCGATTCGAATCTGACCATCCCTACGCGAGCCGCCAAAGACGGAATCGGCTGGACCATACTCAAAACGCACCAAAAGCAGATTGCCCGTTCGAAGGCAACCATCCCCACGGCTACTGCCCTCATCGCTACCGTCCGTCCTTTTGCCGCGCTTGAAAACCCTCAAGCTTCCATCCTCGCGCCAAACGGTTGATCCTGCGGCCATGATCACCATCGATGAATTGCTACACCTGATGCGAACTCGACGCAGTACACGACGATTGTCCCGTCAGCCTCTCACCCCACAACAGGAACACTCCCTGCTCGAAGCTTTCATTTCCGCGCCTTCCAGCGGCAACAGCCAACCCTGGCACGTGCGCATCATCCGCGACTCCCCCCTCAAACAACGCCTTCGACAGGCCGCGTTGAACCAGTCCTTCGTCGAACACGCTGCGGCCGTTTTCGTCATCTGCGCCGACACCGACCGCGCTTTCAAAGCCTATCACCGCCGGGGTGTCGAGTTGTACTGTCTCCAGGACACAGCCGCGGCCACACAGAATTTGTTGCTCGCCGCGCACGCCATGGGACTTGCGGCATGTTGGGTCGGTGCCTTTCGAGAATCATCCGTTCGTGATGTGCTCAGCCTGCCCGAGAGCCTGCGCCCGGTCGCCATCATCGCGGTAGGCACCGCCGAACAGCAGCCTGACACGCCCGCGCGACGTCCCATCCACGAGATTTGCCCCGACCTTGGAGGATGATCACCCTGAAGCCACGCCCGGGGAGGGATGTCGTCCGGCCAGCGCCGAGGCCCTATCGGCGGCGTGATGCCACCCGCCTCGTTCCAGCCTCCACCAGAACAAAACCGCACCCACCATGATTTCCAGACACAACCCAATCCACCCCCCCGCTGCTCCCATCCCATGGCGATACCCCAACAGCCACATCAACGGCGGAGTACATACCCACGAAAGAACAACCCCCAACACCGCTGGATATCGAACGTCACCCGTTCCCTGAAGCGCCCCCCGCGCCACGATATTGGCCGCATCGAAAACTTGAAACACCACCGCTACCCATATCAACGCTTGGGCCGCCCCTTGTACCGCAACGTCATCGGTGAACGCACGGACCACCACCATGCCAAACACGGCCATCGCCACCGCAAACAATCCCATGTACGTTATCGCCAACATCAGCGCTTGCCGCGCCACCAGCTTCACGAGCTGCCTTCGCCCCGCTCCCACACTCTGCCCACACAACACGGATACCGCGCTTTGTACGGCCACCGCTGGCAAAAATCCAAAATGAATGATCTGCAACACAATCTGATGTGCCGCCATCTGCACCTCGTCGAACATCGAGATCATGACGGCCAATACCGAAAACGCTCCCGTTTCCATGGCCCACTGCAGCCCCGAAGGCCACCCGAGCTGCCATACCGCTCGAATATGACGCCAGCGCGCCGTTAATACAGGCAACCGATCCTTCCCCTGCACGCCCACCAACACCAACGTCTCCACCACCTGCGCTATCACCGTCGCCAACGCCGCCCCCCCTACCCCCATCCCCAACGGAAAAATAAAAAGATAATCGAGAACGATATTCAACCCGTTCGACAGCACCGACGCCACCATGGGCGAGCGTGAATCACCCAGCCCATATCGCGTCTCTCGAATCGCAACTCCCAGTAAAAAAACAGGAATTCCCAAAGCCCGCAGGGCGAAATACGACACCGACGCCTGCCCGGACTCCGCGGTCGACGACAACGTCCGAAGCATATCGGCCGCCGCTAAACCACCTCCCATGATGACAAGCCCCAGCACGCTCGCCAGCAGCAATGCCGCACCCAAATATGGCCCCGCTTCCTTCCGCCGACCCGCCCCCACGGCTTGCGATACCAATACCTTCGCTCCCCCCCACAACCCCCAGGGAAAGCACAACAACACAAATACCCCCCGTCCCCCCAACCCCCCCCCCCCAAACGGCGAACCCCCCCACCCACCCCCCAAAAA
>Ga0116160_1001453_pt1 | contig 24522 bp, 33 predicted proteins | sample AD_JPNAS2_MetaG_FD_89879 | JGI IMG/M metagenome (GOLD analysis project Ga0116160, IMG submission 89879) | Active sludge microbial communities of municipal wastewater-treating anaerobic digesters from Japan - AD_JPNAS2_MetaG | ecosystem: Engineered > Bioreactor > Anaerobic > Digestate | place...
ACTTCACGTTTCTTACACAGACTTACAGCCTTAAGTAGGTAAGACCGCCTGTTGTAACGTTTCAAATAATTAAGTGCGGTGTTTTGTGCCTCCTCAAGTGTGAGATGCTCGCCCTCAAAACCTTCTGGAATAACTACATAAAATTCTTTTTGTGCCATTTGTGAATCCTCCTTTTAGTTTAGTATATCTTCCATGTCAAACATAAAATCAAGTACATCCATTTCTGTAGGTGTAAGATTTATATTTGACATAGTAAATTGATTTAAAGATACAGTATGTACCTCAATCTCAATTTCCATATTAAGAAAATCTTTAAATTTTGTATTAAATTCATTTTTAGTTTCATCTTTTAATTTTATCTCATCTTTACTAGGCATAACAACATTACCAGCTTCATCACGTTCAGCATACTCATCAATTAATTTCTGTCTTAATTCGGTAAGTTCTTCCAATTCCCGTTTAATTGCTTTAATATTTTTACTAAAAGCATAAGCAATTTTTATAGGTAGCGGAGAATTAGCTAACCTATTAATAACACTATAAACCTCATAAAGTTGTGCTGCTGTTACTTTTTTTAACATTGAAACCTCCTAATCTACTTTTGGTATAGCTTTCCCTATTCCTAAATTAACAAATGTTGGGCTGTTATATCCCCATTGTCCTAAAAAACCTTCCCAAATAAATCCCCCAAAATTTAAGTTATATAAACCATGTTTTCTAACACAATAACTTACAATACTTTGGTCATGTCTATGTTCTTTAAATTCTGGTCTGACACTACCACCTGTTCCATTACATATATCCCTATCAAGAGAATATTTACAAAAATCATTAAAAATTGTATTTGCTATATCAATTTTAAAATCAAACATCATTAATCCACTATAACACTGATTTATACTTTTAGCAAAATCAAGGCTGCACCCCATTTTTTCTAACGCTATATCTGCTGTCCATTCTGCCTCATTTGAAGATTTCGCATCAAAAACTAAAACACCAATCTCAGCTAAAATATCAAAGTATGCTTGTGGGTTTTTTAAAACAACAACAGCACTATCCATCCAAATAACTTGGTCATACCCATGTTCTTTAGCAAATTGTAAAGCATATGATTTGAATTGATAATTATATTCTTTGTGCGGAAAAGCTTTACCATAAGTTTCATTATGCCCCCAACCAGAATATGTATATAAAGTAATATCATCAAGTTTAATTATGTCATCATTTGTATATTCTGGACTAAACACAATTATATCATCTTTATATCCTACTTGTTGTAGTGATTTTATTAATCTTTTAGTACCAGAAGCATAATCTTCTCTTCCTTCTGAAAATACATTAACAACACATCTTTTCATTAAATATTCACCCCATCATTTCTTGCTTTTATAATAGCACACTTATAACATCTAAATTCTGGAGATTTATCTTTTGTTTTATCATAGCCTTTTTTTAATACAAGCCTAAATCCATATTCTTTTTTACCACAATCAAAACATATATTATCTTTTTTTATTTCCCATAATGGATTAAGAAATTTAGACGTAAAGATAAATTTATCAATCCAATAAAATATAAATCCACCAACAAGATTGGCTACAAATGTAGCCATAATTTCATTGGTTATTAAATACACAAATACAGTTAGAATAGGAGTAGATAATTGCCATCTTAAAAGATAAATAAAAAATCGTTTCATTTACCAAGACCCCTTAGCTATAATAACATTCTCACCATTTTGGTATAATAATTTTCTAAAACCAGAATTGTAAAGATAGTCATTTATTTCTTTAGTATTGTATGTATACTCTACACATAATAATTCTGTCTGTGTTTTAGTTAAATCTATTTGTTTTAAAATAGTATAATCCAAACCCTCTGTATCTATACTTATAAAATCATATATTCCAGGGTACAAATCATAAAATGTTTCCCAACTAATACACTGTACAAAAGTTTCTTTATAATCTGTTTGATATGTTTTCCATTTATCATAATGGTCTTTATGGGCTGTAGCTACAGCACCTTGAGAATCATAAAATTTAATAACACCATCATAATCAGCTATAGCTACATTGACAACTTTAACTTTATGGTCATCTTGATAAAATGATTTTATAGTTTGAAAACAGTCTGGGGATGCTTCTACTAAAACTGCATCCCAACCATTCAAAATTAAAGCACGACTATTACTAAATATTTCTGGATGGTATGCTCCTATTTCTAATACTGTACCTTTTTTATCACCAAAAAAATTTAAAATAACTTCTTCTTCATTATTTTGTGTATACATATAACCCTCTCAGTATGTTTCTATAGGTAAAATACTTTCCACAACATTCATAGGTATTTGAATTCCGACTTTAGCAAATGTAGGTCTATATTTTCTTTCATCTTGAATACCAGTATCACCGAAGTAACCCCATCCACCATAATTAATTGAATTTATATAATGTTTTTTAGCTATATAAGATGCTATACTTTGGTCATGTCTATGAGCTTTAAATTCAGGTCTTACACTACCAGATTTACCATTAAGACAAATACCATCTGTACAATAATGTATATAGTCATCAAAAAACAGCTTCGTTTTCCAATATGTAAAATCAAGTAACATAATTGCAGCATCAATTTGAAAAAAGGTGTTAGCATACTCGTATGAACAACCCATTCTGTCAAGACAATCATCAGAAGTAAATACAGATTCTAAGCATCCTTGATTGTCAAATAAAACCACACCTATTTCATTAGCTAATTTAAAATAATGGTCTGGATTTCTAAACACCATTACAGATGAGTCACACCACAATATTTTCTCATATCCCATTTCTAATGCCTGTTGAAAGGCAAAAGATTTAAATTGATACGGTTCTTCACTATGTGGTTTACATTCACCATATTTTTCAGTTTTAGGGTAACCTTTAAATACAAATACTTTTTCTGTTATATTACCCTCAGTTGTAAAATCTGGACTCCAAACAAGTATATCCCCATCAAAATGAACTTTTAAAATAGATGATATTAACCGTTCTGTGCCTAATTTATAATTTTCCCTACCAGCACTAAAGAAATTAATAACACATCTCTTAGTTACGTTCATAATCACTCCTTTATATCATTAAAAAATATAGGATACTTATCCTTAACTAATCTTAAACCATCTAACATTAGCTGTCTAAATTGGGGGTTATTTTCTGGCGTAGTGCGTAATTTGAAAATATATCTCCATTCCCTTATATTTGTTGTACATATTATACTACATTTTACAGCATTTGTCAAGACAATTCTTGCTTCTTGCGGTTTTTTCTTAAATTCTGTAAGGAAATGCAGATAATTAGCCTCCGCATCTTTACACACCGTTGTGAAATAATACCATTCTTGTGTGTTAGAGGCATCAATCCATACAGGTTTAATAAAAGTTATCTCATTATATTTAACAAACCTTTGACTTTCAACTTGTAAACTTAAAAGTCTATGTCTTGATAATTCAGCAAGGACTTCCCTGTTAGTCACTATTTTGAAAGTTAAACTACAGTGTTCCAAAGGACTTTCATGACCTCGCTTAATTAAACGGTCAATAAATTCTTCTGCTTTACCTATTGATTTTGATTGATAACAATTTCTTGCAGAGAACTCAATCTTTTCAAGCATAGAATTGTAAATTGGTGGGTCATATAATTCAATACTTTGGTTAATTATTATCATTACCTACTCCCAAATGTTTGTGATTGTGTAGAATCAAAATAGTAATAATAAATTATCTTATCTAGGAATACTTCTTTTGTTAATAAACCAGACTGGTTAATCGCCATAGCCCAATCATAATCCTCACCAAAATTCTTATTGGGAAATTTAATCGAGGAAGCTATTTCACGTCTTATAGGATTTAAATGGTTTGGGGGACGGTAATAAAAATTATAGTCCTCAAAATACGATTTATAGTTTACAGAATGTATAAAAGGTTTAGAACCTAACTCCTTAGAGATAAATAAACCCTTTATTCCTACACAGTCTATATGTTCATTATTTCTTATAGCATCAACTATAGATACTACATAATCATCAGCTACCCAATCATCATCATCAACAAAAACAGTAAATAGCCCAGTAGCGTTTTCAAGTAACACATTTCTTTTTATGCCTACAGGATATACACCATCATCACTGAAAACAACAATCTCAACATCATTAGTTAAGTTATTGTCTGTAATTTGTTTCCTTAAAAATTCTTCTAAATTAGTAAACTTATCCAACCTAGAGCCAAGTGTTGCTATAAGTATTGAAAGTATCATATATACTCCTTTCCCAAATGCCCTTCGTAGTTGATAGCTTTTAGCTGAATATAAACTAATTTATCTTCATCCCATGGTGTATTATTTTTCTCATAAACATCATCCCAACCAACACCTGTGTTACATGGATGGTAATGTTTAAATAAGACAACATTTGCATAATACTGCTTTTTCAATATATCACCAATTTCATGGAATACATTATCACAAAAGAATGACTTAAATAATGGATTATATATGTATCCAAACCTATCATAATACTTTTTACCCAATATAGGTAATGTATTTAAATTTGTAAATCCATCAGGATAATATAAAATACCATCAGTATCAGGAAAATGTTCATTCATATCTTTTCTTATTATTGAATCATAACCATAACATATGGGCTGCATATCATCAGAAGTTAGGATTAGTATATCCCAATCATCTGGGGTATCTCTGTTAACAGCATGAATTTTATTTTCACTATACCCATATACAATATTTATAGGTACCTCATAAAATGTTTGTAACCAGTCTAATCTAGGTTTAACTAACTCAGGTTGCATAGTTTCATCATCGGCATCAGCTACGATTAGAAATTCAATATCTTTAGGCGATTGTAGATATGACAGATATAGGTCTAGCATAGAAAATAATTGAAGCCGTCTACCTCTTGTCGGTATCTTGACTAGAATCTTTTTTTGCACGTCTCCTCCGTTTTTTAGGCAACAATAATCTTTTAATCCCTAAGCCATCATCGATATTAAAAATTACCCTACCACAATTAAAACACATCCAATAGTCAATATCATATGTATTATCTCTATGTTCCAACATCATACCACCACATGCGTTACAAGATGAGCGTTCCATTGCTATCCTTCCTTATATTTATAATATGTTCAAACACACCAGAAGTTTTTAAATTTCTGTGGTCTATAAGAAATATCGTAATGTTATCCGATACTGCTTTATCTTTTAAGGTTGCTAGTAAATCCTCTATTCCAGTGTCTGATAAAAATTGTGTAGGCTCATCCAGAACTAAGATGTTACATGCTTCTGCACTCCTATTTCGTATAAAATCAACTAACCCTAAAGATACTGCTAATCTTAATCGTTGTGCTTCTCCACCAGACCAACACTCAAAAGGGACTAATGATGCGTTTATTGGGGATTGTACCAATATTGTAAATCCTTTCCTAATAGTTCCAGATTTATTCTCAGAATCAATAGCCAGTTTAACTGTCCAGTCTACTAATCCAAGTTTTTGTAGGTTATTATTAATCTCTACCTCAAATTCTTTTAAGGCTCTTTCCGTAAGAAGAAGTTTTATCTCCTTGAACCCATTAACCCAATATTTGTATATCTCAAAAAGTTCCTTACAATTATTAAACTGATTAGTCAAATCATCTAACTGTTTTTTAAGCTCATTTATGGTTTGTTCAGTATTATCTTTTTGCTTAATATATGGGTTTTCTGTATTAATTAAATCCACTATTTCTTTTTTAAGTTTAGAAATAGTTTTCTGTCTGTTATCAGCAATAACATCAAGCTCAGTTACTTTTTTAGAAGCTATTAGAAGTTCTGCCTGTTTTTTTGTTATTAAAGAATTGATGCCTTCAGCATTTTTAACAAGCTCTTTATATTTTAATTCATTATCAGCTAATTTTGAATTAATATCATTATACTTAATGTTATATGCATCAACTTCAGTCTCCAATGATTTTAAATTTTTTGCTACTATACTACGGTCTATTGGTTGTAGGCATGTTGGGCATTTAGTATCTAAAGATGTTAATTCTTTAATTTTATCAGCATTGTTATCAAGTATGAATTTTATATGCTGTAAGTCATACCTAAGCTCATCAATAACTTTTTGTAAAGCAGCACTATCAGATACTATAGTTTTGTAATTATCCTTTAAATTACTTATACTTATAGTTAAATCTTCAACAATCTCTTTAGCTGTGTCTATGGAAGTATTTTGTTTTAAAAGATTTTCAATTTCTGAGTTCAATTTTTCAAGTTTTTCTCCTTTAAAAACCTCAAACTCAACTATCAAGTCATCATAGTTTAGGTTTTCTAAAGATACTATTTCACCAGATTTTTTAGCCATATCCAATTTTAAGTCTGTTAATTCATCATTAACTATATCTCTATTAGATTTAGCTGTATCGCTAAATTTGTCCCATATAGTTAACCTATCACCCATTATTTGGGAAAATATTTTCATTTTATCTGCTGGTGTGTAGTCAACAAATTTTTCACCGAATTGGGAAATAAACACATTGAATGAAAATGCCTCAAAATTTAGCTCTACCAACTTTTCTAAATCTTGTTGGGCTATTGTTTCACCATTTAATGTTAATGTGTTTGGATTCCAAGTTCTTTTTAAGGTATAATCAGTCCCACCTTTACAAAATTTCAATACAACAGAACATGGTATATTTGTATACCAATTTTTAATATCTCCAGCTTTTAGATTTGTTGATGTCTTACCAAATAAGACCCATGATAAAGCCTCAAATAGAGAGCTTTTACCTACTCCATTCGCAGATAATGTAGGCTCAACAACATTCTCACCAGTAACAAAAACAAGTTTATCATATTTTGTAAAATCTAAAATTTGTTTTTTAGCATATGATTTAAACCCCTCTATCTCTATAGCCTTAACTAACAATCTCTTTCCCCCTATAAGTATACGGCTCAGGCAACTTTTCAGTTTGTGAAAACTTCTCAACAATTTCAACTGGTGTTTCTTTTTTACTATACTCCGATTCATGTCTTTCAGTAGTTTTTGGAGTATCTAAAGTAACACTAATTAAAGATACATCTATGTTTTTAAGATAGGCTCTAATTTCACCAACTATATCATCAAACATATGCAAATCACCCCTACTAAGCCTAAGTTTTAATTTTATCTGGTCATTAGGTTTTAGTTGCATATATTTTAACTCATCAACTGATGATATAGTTACACCCCATCTACCTATTGTTCTGTAGGGGATAAATTTATAATTATCTTCTTCTGTTATAAATACACCACCGTTGTATCCATTATCACCAAAATATATTGGATAAGGTGCACCAATATAAATAATGTTATTTAAAACTTGCTTCATATGTATATGACCAGAAAATATTACACAATCTGATGGTATTGGGTCTAATCCTGTATCCAATACATAGCCGTTATGCAATCTCGCACCTTTAAACTCATGGTGTAAAAAAAGTCTTTTATACTGTAATTTCGGTATATCTAAACTTTTAGAATATGGTATAAATAAATCTCCATTATCAAGTAATAATTGCTCATCGATAAATCTTATATTACTAATGTATGATAAGAACTTAAAAAAAGGCACATCGAAATAATCGTGATTACCCTTCAATATAAATATCTTCTGCCTAAATCGTAATAGATTATCAATAATTCTATTAACAAGTTTACTACTGTGATTATCTTTTTTCTCAGTTATATCTCCCAAGATATACAGTGAATCTATGTCGTAAGTATCAATTATATCCTCTAAAAAGTCAAATATACCCCATCTGTATTCTGTAAGTAAAGAATCTTCTAAGTGTAAATCGGATAGTATTAACTGCATAAAAGCCCTTTCACATCTTTTAATCTGAAAATAACTAAGTCATTGTCATGCTGTTTCCCAGTTATATGAACTACAACAATAGGTATTCTATTTTTACAATTCTTTTCTGATTGCAACATCCATTTTTCAGCTACAAAAGATTTTCTTGATTTAGCCTCAATAGAATATTTATCTTTATAAATATCCTCCCCCCCAAATATACCAACACGACAGGCATCAAGAATTTTAGCTAAGGCTTTTTCATTAGCCTTTCCACGTTGTCTATTCTGTTTGGCTATTATCGTTTTGTCCATTTTCACCTTTGAAATGATATATTAGTTTTTCAGCTAAATCTTTTATTTTAAGCATATCAGATATAATTTTGTCATAATCAGCACGGTTTAATTCTTTCCTATTTCTGAAAGCATATTTTATAATAGACGTTAAAGCATAATCTTGAAACATTCCTCCAGCTTTATACAAGTCTATAGGCTCAACACCACTGTTTGTTTTATAATGCTCACTACCTTGTTTATGCCAATAATCATAATCATTCGTCATCATCATCTCCTGCTAAATCAAAACCTACTTTATTTTTATCTACATTAATAAGAGTTGCTAATGTCCACATCTCTTTAAGAGATAATTGATTTCTTGGAGAATGATGGACACAAAAAACTATAGGGTCTGTAGTATTAGGTCTTAATTTAGTATGCCAATCACAGTCTGCAAATTCTTTACCATACTTAGTTTTAATTAACGTAAGATTAACACAAGTTGAGCATACTCCATATTCATCAGAAATTACAGGTACACGCTCAGTAAGACTGGCTTTTATATCTAAACTTTTCCAACCTTTATCCTTTGGTGTATCTAAAAAATCCAAATCAGACATTATAATGTACACTCTCCATCATTACATTTACCAAAAAATGTTTTTTCTTGAACAAATTTATTGGTGTTTGATGTGCTGGTTAATACTTGATTTCTACTACCATCTCTATAAATGGTAACACCTTTAACACCAGCTTTCCAAGCTGTTATATACGCATTTTTTATATCATCTACTGATGCTGTATAAGGCATATTTATTGTTTTTGAACAACCACCATCAATATATTCTTGCCATTTAGCTAAAACTTTTATATGCCATTCTGGACTAACTTGATGTGCAGTTCTGACATATTCCGACTTGTACAAGTCACGAGTTTCTTCTATTTTACCAATAGTAAGACTTCTTTGAAATGCAACATCATATACAGGCTCTATACCTGAACTACAATCAGCTAAAATAGATAAACTTCCAGTTGGTGCTATTATGCGTCTATAAAAATAGAACTTATCTGGATTATAAGCTAATGTAGCTTCCCTATAACAAGTACCTAATTTGTCTATAAAATCAAGGCATTCTTGGCTATCATATCTTATACCTAATTTAATTAAGCAATCTGCAAACCCCATAACACCTAGCCCAACAGGGTTAAACTCTTTCATACAGTCTGTTATTTCTTGGAGTGGGAATGTTGACAATTCGTTCATATTTGTTAAGATAGTCATACCCATTTTAGCAACATTCATAAATCTTTCAAAATTAAATTCATTTTTCCATACAAATTTTGATAAATTTATACTACCAAGACAACATGCACCATATGGTGGTAAACTAACTTCAGAACATGGATTAGTTGTGTTTAGTTTTATCTCAGGATAAAATGGATTATCTTTATTTATCCTATCAAAAAATAATAATGCTGGGTCGCCATTAACCCAAGATGCAAATGCCATTAACTCAAAAACATCTTTAGCTTTTACGGTATTAATCTTATAGCCTAATGGTGATGTAATATCAATGTCACCACCATTTATAACCTTATTCATAAAACTATCATCGACCATAATCGATAAATTAAAATTTTGTAACTTTTTTTCAAGTTTAACTTTTATAAAATCAAAAATTTCAGGGTGCGTATAATCAAGTATGCCCATTAACGCACCCCTCCTCATACCCCCTTGTTTCACAACCTCTACTATATTATCAAAAACACCCATAAAACTTAGTGTTCCCGAAGATGTTCCTCCACCAGTAACAATAGCATTTTTTTCTCTCAAAGGTGAAAAATTTATACCAACACCCCCACCACTTTTGAACACTCGTGCCATATCAGATATTGTCTTAAATATAGATGTCGTATCATCATCAACTTTTAAAATAAAACAAGCCATTAATTGTGCATCTTTATAGCCAGCATTAAAGAGTGCTGGAGAATTTGGTAAAAATACACCATTAATCATAGCATCATAAAATCTTTCTTCAAGTTTTGTATTACCTTTTGCTAAAAATTCTGCTGTACGTTTAAAAACATTTTCAGGTGATTCACCGTTTTTACAATAACGTTGATTTAATAAATAAATGGCATTTTGACTTAATGGCATTTTATAATCTCCTTATCTACACATTTTTCTTATTTTTGAACAAACCTTATCTAAAGAGTCCCACTTGATGTCGAATTTCTTAGCAACAGCTTGTAACGTGAAAATTGTTATATTTAAATTATCTTTTAATACCCTAACATCATTGTTTTTACAAGCCCTACAAAAAGCATCTGATTTTATTACCAGTACATCATCAGTTATTTCTGGTATTATTTCAGGTTGTTTCTTTCGTCTCAATATTTCCTCTCTTTAGGCAAAAAGGGCTCCTCAGTTTCAGCCCATACTTTTATAACATGGTCTCTGATTATATCTTGCATAGCCGTCTTGTCAATCTTCTTGACATCTGTTATACCTAATTCGTCAAACGAACCTTTAACCTTACTTAGGAAATTTATATTAGCAGTGTAATCATCTATACCATATCCGAATAATATTGGAAACTCACATTCTCTATATGGAAGAGATATTTTATTTTTCTTACATTTAGCTTTTATATTAACACCATATGGTCTTTCGATACCCTTAACTGTTTTCTTTATTTTTTGTGTTTCAGAAAGCCATAATACCTGTGAAGCATAAAAATCAAGAGCTTTCCCACCAGACCTTTTAAACTTCTCACCGAAAGCAACACCTATATTATCTCTTACTTGGGATATAATAAACAAGCAGATATTAGTATGTTTTATATCACCTATTAACCGTCTAAATATTTCCGACATCTTTTTTTGTTTAGTCATGGCGTATGAACCATCATTTATTTTTCTTTCTTTCTCAGCCTCATCAGTTAATGCATCCAAAGAGTCAAGAACATATAAGACATGGGTTTTAGAATCACCAAATTCCTTAATAATATTTTCTAAGTTTGTAAAGAAATTTTCTACAGTATCATCCTCTATGAATGTGACTTTATCAATAGGCATTCCTAATGCTTCTGCATAATCAATATCAAAAGCAGCTTCGGCTTCATGGTAAAACATCTTACCATCAGGATATTGGTTGGCGAAATTAGCAAATGCTTCTATAGCAAGCAGCGTTTTACCGCTTGACCTATCACCAACAATATTTACTACACGTCCTAGGGGATACCCACCCCCTAGGACACAATCCAATAAAGTACAACCGCTTTTAATAAACTCAATGTTTTTAGGTCTTGTAAAATAATTTCCTATAGTATCAGTTTCCATATTTCTCCTTATTAAGACCTGTTACGCAAATTTCTTAGGGCAGCTATCCTATCATCAACTGGATTAGCATCTGGCTTAGGTTGTGTAGCTTCTGCTGCTTTTGCATCCTGTATAATTTTATATAATTCCTCATCACTTTTGCCTTTAATATCTTTTCTCTTTAACCCAAGCTCATCTATAACATAATCTTCCATATCACTTCTTGTCATATCAAACTTATTTGGTTCTTCCATATCTGAGTTATCTCCATCAGTATCAGTATCGTCGTCATCATCATCAGAAATTGGTGCAGAGCCCTCAAATACTTTTTTGATATGGTCATATGTCTTAAACTCAAGCATACTAGGAATAGGGTTATCAACAATATGTTCTAAAATCTTACAAATAGTTTCCTCATCATCAGCTATAGGTGTTGATTTTCTAGCGACCTTCTCACCTTCATACTGAAAAGCAATATCTTTAGTCTTACCCTTTACGGTATTAAATAGTATATCATACCCGAAGTCAGGATTATCTATTTTAAGATTACCACCCTTATCCTCATCTTTAGACTGTATAACAATATTTATTTCTAACTGCTGTGGCATAGCCCACAATTTAGGTGTATTTTCAGGGTCACGTCTATCAATCAAGTATACAACAACTTTATATTTAGGTCTTAACTTTTTAGCATAAACAGGGTCATTTGCGTGCTTATTAGCAGCCTCACATATAGGACATGCTTCGCCCTTCATCCTATTAAGACACAGATATGAAGATTTGTCACTACCAACTTCATAGTGTACCCACACATCATAACCGTAATACTTACCGCCATCCCATGTTGGGGGTAATATCCTTAGTCTGTACTGTTCGCCAACTTTTGGTGAAAATATTCTAGCCCCTTTTTTAAATATACCTTCCCTACTAAAACCTCCTCTATTTTGTAATCTCTGATTAAATATTTCGTCATCCGTTTCTTTATACACAAAATTTCTACCCATTATTATCCTCCATTAATTGTTTTTTAATTGTTTTAAAGTCTACAATTTTTCTACTTTCTTTCACAGAAACATCAGTATAATAACCTGATATATACAAATTACATATATCTCTTAACATCGGAACTCTTTGTTGAAATGCTTCCTTCAATGCTCCCCATATTGCAGCCCTATGTTTGGAATCAAGATATTGCTGGTATATCCTATCATAATTTTCGGAAGAATCTGCTATAGCTTTAGCTACTACGTCTGAAACCTTACCACTACGTTTGGCATTTAAAAACTCCTCTGACCATATTTTAGTTACCTCCTTTTTTAATTCATCCCTAATTGATACTTCTTTCTCATACTCTTCCTGCACATAGAAAAAAATACTTGGTTGTTTAACACATTCTGTATCTAAATCATGCTCGTCAATGAGCAATAGTTCCTTTAATTTTTCAATCTGTTGTTCCATTATTATTATACCTCCCGAACAATACTGACGCCAATATTCTTATACCAAAAGCCTGTGCTAAATTAATTGTGGTAGTATTAAATACTACAGGCATTATTATATTCCATAAGAAGTACAAGCACAAACTTTCAATAGCTAAGACAAGAAATAGAAACCACACATCTTTCATCATAACGTCCTCCATATAATATATACTACACCCCAGAAACGCAGGACGTTATTGAGAAGATAAAAATAATTCACTAACAGCTAATAAAATTGATGGAAATTCAGGTTTAGCATTATCAATAGTCTGTAGTATATTTAAAAATTTAACAGCATCTTTATTAGATTTGGCATTTAAAACACAAGACACTAAATAGTTTGACATAATTGCTTTCAAAGTATATGGGTTTGTATCTTTTAAATCTTTCAAAACAGCCAGAACATTTAAAAATGGTGCCCTCTGATTTACTACCATTCTACATAAGTCTATAACATCAATTTCATCCTTAACAGTACCTATTATATCACGTATCTCATCATCTGTTGTACAACCTCTTACTTGGTTTAGATACACAAGAGCATCTCTACAACTACCATTTGATTCCGTAGCTATAAGTCTCAATGTTTCTGGTTTTAACATAATCTGTTCACTATCAGCAACAACTGTCAGTAAATCAACTATATCAGAAACAGACATATCTTTTAATGTGAACTTTGTACATCTTGATAGTATTGTTTTAGGTAAAGCTGCTGCATCAGTAGTACAGATTATCCAATATAAGAATTGTGGTGGTTCTTCAATTATTTTAAGAACTGAATCCCATGCTGGTTTAGTCACTCTATGACCTTCATCAATTATAACAACTCTTATATGGTTAGTTCCAATACCTTTATGCTTTACAATATCCTGTAGATTACGCATATTATCTATACCATTATTGGATGCACCATCAATCTCAATAAGATTATGTGCGTCACATCCTAATTCAGATGCTATTATCCTACCTAAAGTAGTCTTACCAACACCAGGACTTTTGCTGCATAATAATATAGCATGAGGTAGCGTATTTAATTTTAACATTTGTTTTAATGATTTAATTGTGCTTTCTTGCCCAATAACATCATCAAATGTTTTAGGTCTATATTTTGAAGGTAAATCCATAATCATTATCTCCTTATAATTTTTTCCTTCCTACTATTAAATACTCATGCAATTTTGCAACTCTACGCCACCTCTCCAGCTTTGTAGCAAAACACTGACTAATACTATTTTTCCATTTAATAATTATTATATCATGAACTGGTAAACCAATTTTTCGATATATATTTATTATATCAGCATGATATGGATAAAATTCCTTCTCATACATAAAGTCATTTATATTTATAATCATAAACTTACCAGGTTTAAGAACTCTATGTCCTTCACTCAATACCGTTGTCATACGGTCTAAAAATTCATCATAAGTACAATTTTTACCCAACTGTTCAGGCTCATCACCGTAATCTTCAATACACCAATACGGTGGACTTGTAAATACTAAATCAACAGAGTTATCTGGTTCTTCCAACTGTTCAGCAGATTGTCTCCTTAATGTTATTGTACACCCATTAGCTAATAATTTATTATTTAGCAACTTTTCAGCTACAGACACATTAAATTCCATAAATGGAATACTTGGGTCATAGCCTATATAGTTACGACCAAGTTGATATGTACATTCCATACGTGAGTTATGCCCAGCACTTAAGTCTAATACTGTATCTCCAGGTTCAGAATAGAAACTTTCAACACGTTTTACAAGCTCTGGGGGGAATGTTGATACTCCAGCACCTTTACCCCTTACCATCTGCACTGACATAGCTACATGACGGTATAGCCTTTTATCATAATCCATCTTTTTGTGTCTATCAACTGAAACAACGTGCTGTTTTTTAGAATGTAGTTCATTAATATCTTTACCAACAGTATAATCAATTTCCCATATTGAAGTTGGTACACCACCATACTTGTTAGCTATCTCAGCCCTTCTACGTCTACTTTCGGCTATTTCTTCTGCTGTTTTAGGCATAAAATCTCCTTATATTAGTTGTATTTCCTACTATCCAGAATAACTTTGTCCCAGGTAATGAATCTAAGTTAGTCATTAGCCAATCATATGCTTTAGCCTCATATACTGGGTCAAGATACTCTGTATCATTAAATTTAATCTCTAAATGTTTAGAATATGGATATTTTTTATACAATACCTGGTTAAAATTATGTAATTTACATGCAGGAAAGAATACTTTACTTCTGTTTATACCAGCTATCTGAACTCCTATTATTTTACCAACAGTTTTTTTAAATTTTGTAATGCCTTCAAAAATACCAAGCAATGTTAATGCTGACCCTACGGGAACTATCATATAATCAAGCACATCAGGTATATTTTCTACCTGATTTGCAGTAGTGTCTAAAATGGCATTCCTATTATTAGCAACATTTATACCAAATAAAACTAAAAAACAACCACTATATTTGCGTTTAGCTTCTGCATATAATGCAGTGTTGAAGCCCAGCTTAGATAGCACAACAACATCAGCACCATTTGCTATTGCTCCCTTAATAAGGGGATGTTTTTCAGGTGTGCTTGTTGCACCAACACCAACTATAACATTAACACCATACTCTTTACAAACTCTAGAAATAATAAGACCTTGTGGTGAGTTTATAGATGTTATAGTCAACACAGTATTATTGTATTTAGTCCTTATAGCTTCTAAATTATTTTCTATTAATGCTATAGCCTGTCTAACTTTGCCGCCATTAATAGGTAAATCAGTATAAGGCTCAAATTTATCATCTCTTTTAAAGAGTATGCCGTTATATTCATCAATGGGAGTTAGCATATAGCGTTCCACTCCTCCTTTGTAAATTTGTATGTGTAATCGAACTCAAACATCTTTAGTAATTTTACAGGTTTTAATCTTTGTTTTGACAGGGCTAAATGCTTTATTCCAACGGAGCTACCCAAGTTAGCGTTACTTGCTCCTACACCAGACCAGTATTTACAAGTTTCATAATGTAGTATGTAAGATGCACTATAATTCATAGCCATTTGTTTTTTTAAATACTCATTATTATAATCCAAATATCTTGTTACTATGATAACATTATTTTTATCTAAAGATTCGGATAAGTCATAACCAAACATCGTGTTATCATGCTCTAAAGTTGTCATAACAAAGTTTTTACTAGCACCAAATACTCTCAATGTATTGTCTACAACATGGCAACTATTTTTTCTAGATTTTTTATATTTTTCCCAATTAGCATTTATACTAACAGCAGATTGAACTGATTTGAAGTCCATGTAATTAATAGACCTACTAACAGTTTCGTTAAATTTACGAATATATTTTCTATATTCTGCATATTTGTTACCAACTAAACCAGTTACATCATTAACATCATATATATACTCGTCTAATTTACTATTAGCTACAACATTAGTATAGTCATACAAGTTTATATCCTCATCAGATAATCTTGTCTTTATCTTTAGACTATTAAAGTAGTCTATAGTTTCCTTTTCTTTGGTAATGTCACCATTAATTGGTGGAACTATTAAATACACTATAGGCATACCTATCATTTTCTTTTTTAATATACAAAAACAATCATTAACAACACCATAGTAGTACTCACGTTTACTATGTAGGTAAAGTAACGACATAAAAAATCTTGGATAAACCCTATTTTTAAAAAACTTAGAATAATCAATATTAAGATTTTTTACATCATAAAATCTTTTAAATGAGCTTGTTGCTTTTCTTAATTCCTCGACCAAATAACACTCCTACACTAATAATTTTTTCTTATAAATGTTTAAATATCTTTCCCATGAATTATCCCCAGTTTTCCATTCCTCAATAACAGGTACTGCATCTTTATTCCTTCCTAATAGTATATAGCTACTACTATTTGACCAACCTATATACTCCGTATACAGGTTATATTTTTTGAAAAACTCAATATAGTTATTAAAATGTTTTTTACGTTCTTCATCTCTTTGTGCTAATTTTACAAAAAACATCTTAAATATTCCACTCTCAGTAAACATAACTTTGCAGTCCAAATCTTTTATTTGGTTTAAAAGATATTCAAATTTAGAAGCTATACCTAATTTAAATGCAGCAGGGTCGATAAAAATAAAATCATACCCCCTCATAGACTCTGTACTGTATTCTGTCAAAGCATCCTTGCATACTATTGTTACATTGTTTAAGAATCCATATTTTTTTGTAAGCTCATCAACACATGCTGGTGAACAATCATTAATTAGTATATGTTTAGGTAAAATACTATCTAATATATAACCAGTTGTTATACCAACTCCACCAAATAATTCTAAGATAGAATCCCCATCTTTTAAATTATAATCGATAATATGCTTTATGATAGCATACCTCACATTTGTTGATTTCTTTAATTTTGAATCAGAGATATAATTAGTATGGGGTTCTTCTAAGTTAGGCATTTTTATTCTCCTTTTTTACCCATTTATTTTTTGTATATGCCCACCAGTCAAGCGTTGACCATTTACCAACATTTTCAAGCTCATACCAATTACTTCCTATTTTGCACTCAACTTCGAGGGGAACTATTATCCAGTCATATACAGGATTAACCATTTCCTTAGCTATAAATAGCACATCTTCCTCAAGTGAGCTTTTAGGTATATAAAATGTTAAGTCATCGTGTACATTTAGTACATATTGATATTGTGGTTTATTTAACTTATAAGCCAATCTTGATAATCTGTCACCAGCAACCAAACAAATATCATAGGATGCTACACTTTGTATTGGTGTATTTGTTATCTTATTAACAGATAATACACCATGTCTACGCCTACCAACAATATTCCTAATATATCCATTATTGTTGTAGAAATCTATTAGTAACTTTTGTTTTTTCTTAGCTTCCTTGTATGTATCCCAAAACTCATCATAGATTTTACCCATTATATGTTCGGGAACACCATACTCATTTTTAAATCTGTTTACTACAGATTCTTTTACAGAACCGTAAAATGAGCCAAATACAAGTGCTGATTTTGTAAACGTTCTTATATCTTTTTTAGAATTGCCTTCAAGTATTTTTGGATATAATTCAGCTATCCTATCAACCCACTTCATATGCGTATCTATATTCAACCATATATCAGCACAAAATTCTTTATCTTGTGTCACCATAGCTATAACTCGTGCTTCCAAAGCAGAATAGTCAAATGATACTAACAAACTACCTTCAGGAGCTATAACTATTTTTTTTATCTCATGACCACGTGGGAAGTTTTGAACATTAACGCTTTTATCATCTGACATTTTTTGTTTTATTTCTCCTATATCTTTACAAACACATGACCAACAAACTTGCCTTGTGTAACAATTAATTGGTATTTGTATATCGCTCTCGTTTCATGCCTCCTTTTCTTTTTTCCTATACTTATACATACCCATTAACACTTTAGAAATCTGTTCCAAAAAGATATTGTAATTATCATCTGGAATATTAAGATTATAGGTCTCAACGAATTTTTTTATGCTATCATTTGCAAAAGCCTCCGCCGCAACTTTATCTTTTCCTGCTAAACCACATTCTGGACACTTTTCTTGTGGACTGACAACTTTGTGGAAATATGCATCATCATATCCCCACTTTTCATGGGTATATCCACAATGCTCACAACAAAAAACCGCCTTGAAATCATTTCCTGCTTTAAACGTAATCTCCTTAATAAACATTTTCTCCTCCTTTTAAAATTGCCAAGCCCTGCACCAATTTGTAGATATTTAACATAAGTGTTCCTAACAAATTATTCAGTTTATAATACCTGGTTTGGTGCAACTTTAAAACGTTTACAAGAGTATTAAGTGTATATAAATACATATGTAAATACTCAATATCTTTAGGTAGTTTTAGGTTGGCTTTTTCAATTTCTAATCTAACTTCTACCATATAACATATTATTCTTACTATTATATCTGCTTCCCACGCTATGGCTGTGTCTAAATCCAGTTTATCTTTTTTCTTTTTCGTTAAAGGGCATTGGTAATACTCGTCGGAGGATTTATACCTTGCTTCTCTGTGTGCATATTTTCTTAAACGATATGATAGTTTATTTATTTTTTCTATCGTATCTCTTATTTTTTTTCTTCCATTTTTTGCCTCTGCTCTCTTGCTTATTTTCTTTTCTAATTCTTCATCGGTTAATTTTTCCATAACTTCTCCTCATCTTTTTGGTTCTCCCACTACCACAGTGGTCGACAAAGGCAGCTAAATCCCCTTGCAGGTGGGGTTGCTGGTTAGGCATCTTTCTCATTAGCTCGGCTAATTTATCAAGCATTACTGTCTTTACCACTACTTAATCTACCTGTTTGTGTGTATAATAAATTATATACAGGTTTTAATACACCATTATTAGCCAATTCTTTAACATTATCCAAATATGTAGATTTTAATTTATTTGTTTTTCTATAAGCTGTAATATATTCGGCTATCTTATAGCCATCTTTAGCAAATTCTCCCAACACAAAGTCATTTGTGCTGTAATTTTTCTTCTTTGTCAATACCTTTGGTGGTATGTTTAACACTTTTTCAAACACATAGACTATATGCTCAGGGGATAATGGATTAAAAACTTTTTTAGTCATATCTTCAAATTTTTTAACCTCATCAAGATTGTGTATTTTTTCAGATAAATCCTGTAACTCTGCTGTATATTTTTCAATATACTTATCGACACAATCTAAATCTATAATAATTCCTTTAGATTGTGCTTTCGTCAATGTTATTGTTGTTTCAATAAGATTATTATAGCATATTTTTAGAGATTTGTCAAGTCTTTTATTTTGTTTTTTAAAAAGTAAATATGTATATTTTGCATCCATACCGTTATACAGTAATATATCCGCTATCCGAGATGATGTTATATTTTTAATATTTATATTAGACAACTCTTTTAGTTTAAAACCAAAATTTAGATAGGTTAAAATATTTAATTTAAACATACCATCAGCTTTAGCTTTTACTTTTGTAGTACGTTCATCAATGAGGTATGCTTGAACCATTGTATCATGCCATTTACCTTCCATAAGCAAACGTAAATCAAACATATCATACAACCATTCAAGCTCAAATTTTAAATTATGTGCTATAAACCCACCACCAGATAAAAACAGTTCATATAATTTATCTTTTATTTTTTTAAAGTCCTCATCTTTCCAATAATTATATATTGGAAAAGCATATGTTCTGTCATATGTAGATAATGCTATTGTTAATATTTTACCACCCTCAAACGGTCTTAACGAGTCCGTTTCTAAATCAAAAGCAACTAATTCCTCAGATTTTAATGAGTCTAATGCCTTTATAACATCATCAAATGTATACAAAATAGATATGTTATCTGTATGACCATCTTCTATTATTGCTGGTTCCTCATAATTCTTTGTTACAAAATCAAAAACATTTTTAAGACATATCTTAAAATACCTATCATATTCAGTAGTATACGAGTTACCCTGTCTAATTAAGAATGATGGGTGATAACAACTATAATACCAACACTTGTGTTCTCCAAACTTAACTGGTATAAATCGATTAACCCATATTCCTATATTTATACCCTCAGTTATAGCTTTTAGAGGTACTCCACCAAAACCAACAACAACTAATGGCTTAGTCTTTTCTATATCATTATAGACAGATTGTTTGCAACATTCTATTTCTATAGAAGTTGGTGTGCGATTTGCCTTTCCGTCATGAGGTCTACACCTGACTATGTTGTTCCATCTGATGTACTTATCAGCATCATCTGGTTGTATAAACGTGTAAAGGTCTGCTCTTAATCTTTGACCAGCCTGACCCCTAAACTGTTTGTTGTATTTATCCTCATCAAGTCCAGGTGCCTCACCTAAGAAGTACAATACAGGTGTATCTGTACCAGTTGGTTGCATGTTTGGATGCTCATTTTTAACCTGTTTTAATGGGCAAACCGCACACCCGAATCGTTTTGCTAAGAGTATATTATCAGCCATTAATTAGTTTCCATAAGTATAAAATAGTTGTCATTTTCTCCAAGTATCAAATCATTATGGAAGCCTATTTTTTTAATCTCTTTAAGAGTAGCCTGAAATGGAATAGCATCCACAGTATATTTAAAACTATTATCAATATCTAACGGTATTGAATCTTCATATGAAGCTAAATGTGATTTGGCTGTTATACTTAAAACTTTATTATCTAATACCATATCTATAACTTTGTTATCCTTAAGTGGTGATAATGCTATAACAGCCCTATCAACAGCATTTATGAGTTCAGCAGGTACGTCTATAACTGAATATCCATCTACTGTATTTTTGGCTATAATAGAATCAAAGTCAATAGGTGTAATATCCTCAATCCTAGTTATGAATGTTATGTCTCCTAACTGGATAGTAGCAGTAGCATCCGCTATTACCAGCGTTGTTGGCTCTTTATAGAGGTTTGCTATATACCGACAGAATAATTCAGGGAAAATAATTTCTGTTAACACAGGTCCATCTGAATCATAACCTACGTCATATGAATATTTAGATAGTCTTGTTCCTTTAAACCCGCTTATAGAGAACATAGATAGATTTGTCGGGCATACCTTTAATGTTATACCTGATTGACTTTCTACTAAATTATTTCTATCCACTGTAGTCAAGCATTTAACAAGCCCGTTAATAAAGTTTGCATCCACAGCAACTTCTAATTTAGGCTCACCAACATCATCAAATAATGATATAGAATCCTCAAATACTTGTAAGGTGCTTGTTGCGTTTTTAGCTGATATAATAAGTTTGTCATCAACTTTTGATATACTATCAACAACATTGTAAATGTTTAGAGTATTTAATAATAATTCTAAATTTACAGAGCCTTCAAATGGTATGTCATAACTAAGTCTTACTCCTTGAGTACCATTACAAGTTTCAATAAAACCGTTTTTCATGTGTACAAAAGAAAAAATAGGTAGTACAGGATTACTACTTGTGCAAAATTTAACTTTCGACAAGGCATTAACCAGTGCTTTAGTTTCCATAAACTCTCCTTTAAAATAATCTATTATTCATTATATATTTAATGATATTATTTGAATATACCTTTATATTAAGGGGTAAACTATTCCATTCAGTATCAGACATATTCGTAAAATACTCACCGATGCGAACAACAAAAGATACAGTAGTTTCGCCTGTATACCTACTCAGGTATACAATAGATAAATCCAACATATAAAACCTCCTAAACGATAGATTATATACTATAATATACACCCCAGAAATCTAGGACAGAATAAACTCTTTAAAATTTTTTATAAGCTGAGGTCTTGCTGACTTATACCCCAAATATTTAGATATTGCTGTTATGTTATTCTCAAAAGATTGGTGATGTTTAGCTTGGTCATAGTCCACTGGTTGGTTAACCAACAAATTAAAAATCTTCTTTATTAACTCTGGAGCAGTTGTTAGTTTTATACGAAGCCCTACATAGCTATCCAAACCATCCTCCGTTTCTGTTTGGGTATATTTATCCAAAGCAGATTTTTCATTTCTTATATCTCTCCGCATATTCTTTATATGATTAAATAACGCAGATTTGAAAAATGTCATAAAATCTTGTTCTGTTTTACCAGTAAAACTTTTACAACATTTACCATATGTAATCCAACAGTCCTGATATAAGTCATCTTTACTATAGTATGGTGTTTGTACCTTACCAATATTTCTCTGACAAAATGACTTAACATATTTCTCAACACTATCCCACTTAATCATAAATCTAATCCTCCTATAAATTTTATTATGTTATTTTTTGACATTTCTCCAGCATCTTTTATACCTTCTGGTAAGAATATATACCTAACATCTGGGCAATATAACGATAATGTATCGGCTACATTCATTGATTGGAGTTCTGCATTATTATCGAATAATACTCTAATTTTCTTTAATTTTAATTCTTTTAAAAGTTGTATCTGCTCCTGTCTTATAGACGTTGTAAACACACACGTTGCTGGTATATTTGTATAAAAATCAATCTTCATAGCATCGAATATACCTTCAGTAATTATTAATTTACCACCACGTACCAATTTGTCATAGTTCCAAAGACAGAATTTAACGTGTCTTACTGAATCCATAATAGATAAATCCTTATACCTCAAATAAGGATTTGATGCTATACTCCTACCAACCCACGACATAAGTTCATTATATAGATATATCGGAAATATAACTCTATTATCCCATTCACCCCCAATAGCACATTTTATACTATATCTCCTACATAAACTGTCAACATCATCAAAACCTCTATTCCTAAGATAATTATAAAATAACGCTGTTTTATAATCATTCTTAATATCTATGAAACTTTCTGGAAAAGAAAGCCTACTAACACCGCCTAAAATTTTCTTTTGTTGTTGTACTGGTTTAACATCAATATCGAGTAACAAATCTTCTATCATAGAAATTGGTTGCTTTGTTATATATGATAAAAGATAGTAGATATTACCCCTATGTTTATTATTACGCCAACATGAATAGTAACCACTGTTCAAAATACCTAAATGGTAGCCGTCATCATCACCGCAAAATGGGCAATTTAGACCAGCTATAGCTTTTCTGCCTAAATTTTTACCAGTAGTGACGTATGGTATTTTAAAATACTCTAATACAGATAATATCTTATTTTGCATTTAACATTGTCCTAAGTTTTTTTAACACCTCTTTGTGTATTTGTGCAACTCTTGATTCCTTTAAGTTTATATGACACGCTACTTCCATAAGTGTCATACCATTCCAATATAATAATTCTATTATTTGCTTTTCTCGTGGTGTTAAGTTTGTCATTAATTCTTTCAATTTTGTCGTTTTTTCCCTACTAAGAATTAGTTCCTCAATATCAATAGATGTTTCAATCTCTCCATCTTTTAATGTCACAAACTCAATGCCTTTGTTATTACCTAATTTTCTTAACTCATCCTTCATCGCATAGCGTACTTTCATATATATGTAGGTAGATAATTTTGTTTTCTTGGTGCTGTCATAGGTATTTAACGCTTTAAGTGCTGCTAACTTACCAATAACAATCAAATCTTCAGCTAACACGCTATTTAACGTGTATGCTATTTTGATTATCATAGGGATGTATTTATCAATATTTTCCATATCACTCCTTTGGCATATTAGCCATAACTTTATTATAATAGTTTGTTGCATTACTGCTGTATTTAACTAACGCCTTTTCCAAATCATTGTTATTTTTCTTTAAATATTGTCTTAAAATAAATACACCAGCATTAACATTCTTAGATTTATTAAATAAATCCTGCTTAGTGTTTATAATATTATGTTTTTTTAATTCATTCTTCCAAACAGAATATCTTATCTGCATTAATCCAATAGCTCCTTTGTTTGATACAGCTTTGTGATTAAAATTAGATTCAACTTTTATTATGGCATTAATTAACTTAGCCGTTATTATATCATTATTCCTTGCTTTATGCAAGGAAGTGGGCAAAATTAACATGCCAA
>Ga0116160_1001467_pt1 | contig 24369 bp, 24 predicted proteins | sample AD_JPNAS2_MetaG_FD_89879 | JGI IMG/M metagenome (GOLD analysis project Ga0116160, IMG submission 89879) | Active sludge microbial communities of municipal wastewater-treating anaerobic digesters from Japan - AD_JPNAS2_MetaG | ecosystem: Engineered > Bioreactor > Anaerobic > Digestate | place...
GTAACCTCCAAACCTGCTCCCTCCACAACATATCTGTGTGTATTTCTGTCCCTTTCCCCGGTCCCGGGCGGAACTGCAATAGCAGCCTTCGTAAGCTCTGCCCCAAGCTTTTCTTCTATTTTCTCCTTCAATCTTTTAACGATAGCCCTGGCACCTGCAAAATCCACAACCAATCCGTCCTTTATTACCTGTGCGAATTCCATTTCGCAAGCTACGGGATTCATTTTCCTATCCAGCACTACCAGCACAACATATGCAGTACCCAGATCAATACCTGCAATAAGGTCATTATTATCCTCAAGCCTTATATTGTACTTCATCATTGTATCCTCGACCTGTTTTATATATTTATTGGCATTAGTAAAGTCAATCATTTTATCAATCCTCTGCTGAAGCTTCATATATTGTACAAACTGTCCCATCAGTGGAACCTGAAGCATTGGCCTCATCAAAATCTATATGCATTCTAAGAGCATAGCTGTCACTTACCCTAACCAAAACATCCTCAAAAATCAGGGGCCTTTGTCCGTAAATTTTTACGCTGACTACCTGCTTATCATGAACATTGAAGCGCTGTGAATCCTTTTTCGTCATGTGTATATGCCTTTTTGCTATTATCACGCTTTCCTCCCCTTTGACTATTGATTTATCATATGCAATAAAGAGCGTCCCGCTTTTTCCCAGGTCCCCGGAATCTCTGACAGGAGGGTCAATGCCCAGCGCAAAAGCATCCGTACGTGTTATCTCAACCTGCGTCTTATACCTGGGTGGTCCAAGTACTGCCACTCCGCCCAAAACCCCTTTCGGACCGATCAGCATAACCCTCTCGTTATACTGGAATTGCCCCGGCTGGGAGAGATCCTTCTTCTTTGCCAGCTCATATTCATATCCAAAAAGCTCACAAATATGCTCCTTTGATAAATGTACATGCCTGGCCGATACTTCGACAGGTATCAGAAACTCCCTCACCAATTCTTCCCTTACCCTTTTTGTTATTAAATCAATGATATCCTGCTCCACGCTTTCACCTACCTATAGGCCCCGCTTATGACCTTCAGCATCATTATATAAGCACAGCTGCTTAACCTGTTAAGTGCTTTGATCAGGTCCTCCCTTTCCATCCCGTCATCTTTTTTAAAGGCTTTAATTGCACATATTTCTGCTTCTCTGATACTGCTTCTTAAGGAATTCAGCCCCAATGCCGCTTTCCCCATGCTGTAATGGGGAAGTATATGCTTCATGTTAAAATACTTTATAGGATTATGGGACTGCTCCCGCAATTCCTCACCACTTAAGCCCAAAAGGCTGATGCCGGGAAACTCTTCCTCCAGAACCTCACATTTTAATATATTCCTTACATATTGAAGTACTTCATCAAGCTCCTTAAGGAGTTTATCCATCTTGTTACCGGCAGCCTCCAATTGAAGTGTCAATACCTGCGACTGAAGGCTGTCTATTTTTCCCCTGAACACTATCCTGGGATGGTCCTTGTACACAAGCATCTTCCCGTATAACTGCGTCATATGCTCAGGTTTTTCACTAATATAACACCCTGTACCTGCTAACACATACTTATCGGAAAGTTTTTCCCCTGTTTTTGCTGTCTGAAGCTCACCCCCGGTATCGTCAGCATTTAGCCCCTCAACAATCAGCTCAATTCTCCGGTCTTTAAGGTACTGCCTGGCTGACGGCGTTATTTTAGTGTCTGGCTTTACCACATATTTATCTATGTTCTTGTTTCTTATTTCAGACCTCAGTGATGTCTCTGTGATTAAACCCATTCTCTCACATCCTTTTGAGAATCTATGCACCGGGTCATGGAATTGACCCGGCTGCATCTATTAACCTTCCAGTTTCGGCATAAGCATCTCTACTTCATTGTGAGGTCTTGGAATTACATGAACAGATATCAACTCTCCCACTCTTTCGACAGCTGCAGCTCCGGCGTCCGTTGCTGCCTTCACTGCGCCTACATCCCCTCTTACCATTACCGTTACCAGCCCTCCGCCCACATGGACCTTTCCTATCAGGGATACATTTGCTGCCTTGACCATGGCATCAGCAGCCTCTATTGCTCCTACCAGGCCTTTAGTTTCAATCATTCCCAATGCGTTTGTATTAGTCATTTATATATCCTCCTTTTATTCAACCTTTTTATTCAGTTCTCTGAGCCTTTCCAGCACAAGCCTTGTAACCATATTAATATCAATATTGGATATCTTTTCTTCAGCTCTTGGAACAAGTTCCTCTGCCTCTCTTACACCATATGCCGCCCTCCTGATATTTATAAGATGCATTACACCCACATTATCAGAGGTTGCGTTTCCCCCTATCGTACCGCAGCCTAATGTAAGGGACGGCAAAAGATTTGTGGTAGCCCCTATGGCACCTAATGATGAAGATGTATTTATAAGTAACCTGGATACGGGTTTCTTAAGCGCGAATTCCCTTATGACCTTTTCATTGTTTGAGTGTATTGCCAGGGTGTGCCCCATCCCGCCATATTCGAGCAGTTCAATGCATCTCATGCAAGCCTTATAACGGTTTTCCTCGGTATAGAATGCAAGGATGGGCGAAAGTTTTTCCATTGAAAATGGATAATCCTTTCCTACTCCTGTCTGTTCGCATACGAGAACAAAGGCTCCATAAGGAACTTTTATACCTGCCATTTCTGCAAGTTTAGCTGCAGGTTGACCTACTATTCCGGGATTCAGACCTCCGCCGGGTTTTTGTATAAGCTTTGCCAGCAGCTTCATATCATTGCCCTCAACAAAATATGCCCCCTGGTCTGCAAGCTCCTTCTTCACATCTTGCATAATACAATCCTCTGTGACAATAGACTGTTCGGATGAACATATAGTGCCGTTATCAAAGGTTTTACCTGCAATTATTCTCTTTACTGCAAGGGGAATATCCGCACTCCTTTCAATAAAGGCAGGAGTATTCCCCGGGCCTACTCCCAGTGCCGGTACACCTGAACTATAGGCTGCCTTCACCATTGCAGAACCGCCTGTCGCAAGTATCAGGGATGAAAGCCTCATCAGTTCTGCCGTACCTTTTAGGGTCGGCATTGACATACAGCTGATCAGATCCTCCGGTGCGCCTACCTTGTGGGCTATGTCCTTTAGAACCTCCGTAGTCTCCATTATGCACTTCAGCGCAGAAGGGTGAGGGCTGAAAACTATAGCATTTCCTGACTTTACAGCTATCAGGGTTTTAAAAATCACAGTGGAGGTCGGATTTGTACATGGAACCAAGGCTCCGATTACACCTACCGGGGCAGCTATTTCAAGTATCTTATTCTTTTTGTCCTCATTTATTATCCCTACCGTCCTCAGGTCTTTAATGCTTTCATATACCGTCCTGCTGGCAAATCTGTTTTTTATTGCCTTATGCTCATATACCCCAAACCCGGTTTCGTCGACTGCCAACCTGGCCAGCCTCTCAGATTCCCTTTCAGCAATCTCTGCAATACATCTCACTATTTCATCGATTTCCTCCTGCGAAAACCGGCTGAATTCAATCTGAGCTTTCCTTGCTCCGTCAATAAGGGTATCGGCCTCCTGTATGGATAGCAAATCCAGATCATTTACTTCCATTCACTATGACTTCCTTTCGTTGTACTCAAGTATTGCTTCCAAGAGTTCCTTGCGGGTTGCAAATTTAATATGGCCTCTCTCCATGCATATTCCTTCCAGTTTTCTTGCAAGTGCTCTCAGCTCGACTACCTTCATACTGTTTAGTTTCCGGACAAAATCAGGTGTAAAGAGATTATTGCTTTTGCATTTATTCAAAGTATTGCGAAGAAGCTTGGAAGTATCTGCAGCAGGCTTTGGTATTACATGTGAGGATATCAGGCATCCCATCTTTTCTATTGCGCACCTCGAGGCATCTATCGATACTTTTATTGCTCCTACGTCCCCCATAATCTTTACAGTAACAAATCCGCCCGCTACAGGTTCGACTTCTATGAGCTTTACTTTTGCCGCCTTCAGGCATACATCCGCAGCCTCAACAGCGCCTATGTAACCAAAGGTTTCTATTAACCCCAACGCCTGGCCGCTCATTATTATCGCCTATCCGGATGCTAATATTTGACGGCGTTATCGGCAACATATTGAACCGCTGCGGCAAATGCATCACAAGCTGCCTTGCATGCAGACTGACTTCCTGTCAAAAGTCCTCCGCCGAAATTGGTTTCGGACGGCGGCCCGTAAAATGTTGCAAGTCTTACATCTGCGGCCTTCAAAGCTGCATCAAGGGAGTACACTGCTTCAAGGGGAGGCGCTATAAGATAAGCAATCGCCTCTCCTTCATCTATACCTGCAGCCTTGGAAAGATACGAACCTGTTCTTGAAATACAATGGGCATAATATGGTATTGAATTATCCTCATTTGCGCTGTAGAAACACGCGCCGTTTTCTATAAAGTCGATTGCGGCATTAAGTCCGCTTCTTACTTCTGCAGGGTTTGGACCGGCAAGTATTCCGATAAACTCACCCACAAGCTTTGTGCTTGCATTAGCGGAGCCTGCATACATCGATTTTGCGTATACAACCTGAACATCAGCCTTTTTTGTAGCTTCATCAAGGGCAGTATAGGATACGTCATCAATATCTGTCGATATGAGTCCCAAGCTTTTGTGATGGGGCTCCAGCTTAAATGCTTCCGCCACTTCCGGATTTACGTTCGGAATAATCTTCACCGCCAGAACAGTAGCACGAATAGGATCATTTTTCATTTAAAATCCCTCCATTATAGTTTTAAATCAATACCGCTTGCTTTTTTGTCAAGCATAAGCTTTATTATATCCGCAATATGCGCACCCGCCTCAACTGCAGGGGTACCTCCCCTGTGTATGTTGGAAACCACCGTTCTTCTGGCTTCCGGCATATTTACAGTTGCTTTGTATGCCATATAGACAGACATGCTTTCTGCAGTGACAAGCCCCGGTCTCTCACCTATCAGAACACAGGTAACATCTGCTCCCGTTGCCTCTGAAATCGGATCCATCGAAGGAACCCTTCCGTATTTCACAAAGAAAGGAATACCCACCTTGATTCCATATCCCTTAAGCCCCTGAAGTATAGCTTCCAGTGTATCCTCCGCATTTGTATCAACAGCTGTTGAACTCAGGCCGTCAGAGATATATATCTGTACCTGAGGATTCTTTGTACACTTTTGTTTTATGATTTCTATGTTTTCATCATCAAATTTTCTTCCCAGATCCGGCCGTGTCAAAAACTCATCCTTACTTCCGCACATTGTTTTTACCTCAAACAGGTTGAGCTTTTTGATGAATTTCTCCGACACATCGGTAAATACAGCGTCCATAGCTGCTGCATGATCTGCTCTGAATCGCAAAAGTGTTTCGGTCTTATACCTGGGCCCCGCTCTCCAAACGCCAATCCTTGCAGGGGTAGTTTCCTTGATTCTGAGCAATCCTTCCGGATTGTTGGGCTTTGGAACAAGCACCTGCTTCCTGAGATCAATTGTTGTTATGTCATTTAAGCAGCTCTCCTCTTCACATTGATCAGACTTTTCCGGAATGCCTCCTTTTTCGGGACAGCATTCCATATTCAGAGTCCCGCTTAGCTCAGAAAGAACCTGCTCGACAACCTTCTTTATTTCACTTTCTGAAATCATATTTTCACCCCTTAACTATTATAAAAATATAGATGCATCCCCTGCGCGCTTTGTAAGCTTCCCATTCTTCATAATTCCCCGCTTTTCAAGCCATTGCTCAAATTCCTTGGCTGGCTTTAAGCCCAATAACTGTCTCAATGTCGCCGTCTCGTGAAACCCTGTGCACTGATAGTTGAGCATTGAATCGTCTCCGTGGGGCACGCCCATGAAATAGTTGCATCCTGCAGCTGTAAGAAGCACTGCCAGGTTTTCTACATCATTCTGATCAGCTTTCATATGGTTCGTATAGCAAGCATCAACACCCATTGGTATTCCTGTAAGTTTGCCCATGAAATGATCTTCAAGTCCCGCTCTTATCACCTGCTTGCTGTCATACAGATATTCAGGCCCTATAAACCCTACAACAGTATTGACCATGAATGGGCTGTAACGTTTTGCGAATCCGTAGCATCTGGCTTCAAGAGTAACCTGGTCTGCTCCATGATGCGAATCTGACGAGAGTTCGGCACCCTGGCCGGTTTCAAAATACATAAAATTAGGTCCGGTAGCTGTCCCCTGCTTCATGCAAAGCTCCCTTGCCTCATCAAGCATTTTTGTAGATATTCCGAAAGCCTCGTTTCCTTTTTGTGAGCCGGCTATGCTCTGGAAGAATAAATCACTGGGGGCCCCCCTTCTTACAGCTTCCATCTGAGTGGTCACATGTGCAAGCACACAGATTTGAGTAGGAATTTCCCACTTCTGCTTCAATTCATCGAACTTGCTCAAAATCTTAATTACATTTTCTACCGTATCCTCTACGGGATTCAGTCCGATTACCGCATCTCCCACTCCATAGCTCAATCCTTCCATTATTGCCGTAACCACGCCGTCTATGTTATCTGTAGGATGATTAGGCTGCAGCCTTCCGGAAAGGGTCCCGGGCAGCCCTATGGTAGTATTGCAGTGGGCGCTTACTCTTACCTTGCTGCCCCCGTAAATGAGGTCAAGATTTGACATCAGTTTTGCGACCCCTGCAATCATTTCACTTGTCAAACCTCTGCTGACCCTTCTTATTTCATCTCCTGTAGTTTTGTCATCCAGTATCCATTCCCTGAGCTCCGAAACAGTCCAGTTCTTGATTTCGTTATAAATAGACTCATTCACCGCATCCTGTATTACTCTTGTAACTTCATCCTCTTCGTAAGGAACTACCGGATTGTCCCTTAAATCTGCCAGTGCAAGATTACTGAGCACTTCCTTAGCCGCTATCCTTTCCTCCATACAGGCTGCAACTATTCCTGCAAGTTTATCACCGGTCCTTTCTTCATTTGCCTTGGCTAATACTTCTTTTACGCTTTTGAACTGATACACGTGACCAAAGAGTTTTGTTTTCAGCCTCACTAAATTTCACCTCTCCACTTAAGAATTAAAGACTAACGTCTTGATTATCACGGGAACAACACGGCCGCCTGCTAAAGGCTTCCCGATGTCAATATAATCACCGTTTTCGACCCTTATATCGTCGATACATATTACATCCCTCCCATATTCCAAACGGTTGTACAGTGTCTGCCCCAGGGCCTTTGCCATATCATTCTCAATAATTACGATAATTGGGAGCTTTGTCTTTAATAATTCCTCCAGACCTTTTATTACTTCTCCTGCAATTTTGCTTACCTGCCTGAAGCTAGGATTTTTCACCCCCTTTATTGCCAATGCAATTTGCTGCTGCTCTCCCCCATGGCAGAACCACTTGAATTTCTCCCTCACGCCTTCTGCGATCCTGTCATAGTCACTGTCTTCATCTTTTGCTGAAACCTTGAGGATTGGTATGTTTTTCAGAGGAAACATGTCTTTTGTATAATTAATGGTGCTGCCGCTTATATCTACTGTATGAGTTCCGGCTCCTATTACCGTTGCTCTGATCGTTTCAGCCGGTATTGCTATTTCATATTTATCAAATATTGCCGACTTTCTTATTGATTCACCAAGTATAATTCCAATGTCCCCAAATTGAAACATCCCCCCTTCAATAGTCCCGTATATGCAGTCAGCTATCCCCCCTGAAAAGGATATGCAGTCAATTTTATAGTTTCGCCTTAAGTCCTGTGTTGTAAGCATATATAAAAGCTCGGGACTTCTATCTCCAATACCGAGAACCTCTTCAATAATTACTGCCATTCTTTCCGTAATGCCTCTGATTTGTTGCATCGTGACTTCTTTGTTCAATGCTATATCTAATCCTATTCCCGCCGAAAGCCTTTCTAATTTTGGTGCTAAATATTTCACCTTCAATGTATTTTTCTGAAGCCTTATAAGCCGGCCGCCAATATCAAGACAACAAGTATCGATTACCTCCCCATTCTTAAAGACAGCGATATTTGTAGTCCCTCCGCCTATATCAAGGTTGGCGACAGTCTTGCCGGTATTTTTTGAGAGGGTATGAGCCCCGGCACCCTTGCCCGCTATTATGGCCTCCAGATCAGGACCCGCGGTAGCAACCACAAAATCTCCGGCCAAGCCGCTCAATGTTTCCATCACCTGGCTTGCATTATGTTTCCTTGCTGTTTCACCGGTAATTATTGCGACGCCGGTCGAGAGATCTGACGGCTTAATTCCGGCTTTTTGATACTCCCTTTCCACTATATCCTTCACTTTGGATCCGTCAATTTCCGTCTGGGATATAAGCGGAGTAAAATATATCCCGCTTTTATAAATCACTTTTTTGTCGATAATACTGATTCTGGGAACGGAGGCAAACGAAGCAGTATTTTCTATTATTATTCTGCTGAAAACCAATTGTGTAGTTGAGGTACCGATGTCGATACCAACACTTAAAATATTCTCGACCAATATACCACCGCCTCAAAGAATCAAGCATCCCTCATATGCAAAAAGCAGCCGGAAGAACCAATGCTCATTCGGCTGCTTTGCCTGATAAAGAAGCACAACGATGTGCTTCGGCTATTCATTTTGTTTTTTCTCCATTCCTATATGCTAATCACTTAATATTATGGCACCGGCAATTTTCATCATGGAGCATCTTTTATCCATGCTTAGCTTCCTGATTCTATTATAGGCCTCCTCTTCCGTAATCTTGAATTTTTTCATCAGCATGCCTTTAGCCCTTTCAATTATTTTTCTTGACTCCAGGTCCTCTTTTGCCTTTACCGCATCATCCTTAATGCGCTTTATTTCTTTCCCTTTAGATATCGCTACTTCAATGGCAGGCAAAAGGCATTTCTCATCAATGGGTTTTACTAAGTATCCCATTACTCCCGCTTCTTTTGCCTGCTCAACAAATTCGTTCTCGCTGTATGCGGTAAGCAATACAACCGAGTCGGACAGCTCTTCATTCATTATTATTTTTGTTGCTTTTATACCATCCAGCAGCGGCATTTTTACATCCATAAGCACCAGGTCGGGCTTATATTTCCTGCATATTTCCACTGCATCAAATCCATCAAAAGCCTCCCCGGCAACATCGTATCCGTATTCCTTCAGCATCTCGCTCAGGTACATCATAGTAATAGGCTCATCATCGGCTATAACTATCTTTTTCCCCATGTGCTTCCCCTCCCGAAATGCTAAAAACTATATAATTTTTGCTAATTTATTTTATATTATTAAATTTATATGCCCGTCTATCCCTTTTATTCCATCATTTTTCTAATAGCTTCTATTCCTTCCCCCGTGTACGAACTGGTATAATAAATATTATGAGCCCCAGACATTTTCAGGCATTTAACAGTATCAGTAAAACTAACTTCTTCAGAATCTGCTTTGGTAATTATCCCTATTACCGGTTTTGGGAAAACAAATGCAAATTTAGGAGGAAATACGCATTCTTTATCTGTGCAGGACTGAACCAGTGCAATTACATCACATTCCGCCGAAGTGACAATCAATGCCTTATAAAACAATCTATTTTCTATATATTCTCCCGGAGTATCTATCATATTTAAGTGAAACTCCACAGTCTGTGTTTTTGTATGGACTCTGTCCAAATTATTGATAGCCTGTACCAAAGTGGTCTTACCGCAGCCGGACCTCCCGATAAGCATTATTCTTCTCATGTCCCCGGCCTATGATCTTGTAATACTTGCCGGTGTAAATTGCAAAATATCGGCTAACAATACCAGAACAGATTTTATTGCGGCTTCTACACATTCAGTTTCGCCTGTAATAACAAGAGAACCGCTGAATCTGTCTACAAAGCCTATCTCGACATTAGCAGCCTTAACTGCCGTGTCAGCAGCAATTATCGCTGCTTCACCGGGGGTGATTGTAAGTATGCCTATTGCGTTCCTGATGTTCTCAGGCAGGCCAAGCTTTTTGCATAATGATTTCTGAGGTTTTGCTATAAGATGTGCCAGCGTTATTTGCTTCCCGGGTACATATTCCTGTATAACCCTTTTTTTCTCACTATTCATAGTATTCCATCCTTTTCACGCAGAAAATTATTAGAGCTCCCCAAGAGAATTCAAGTGCGCCTCCAGCTTACTTGTGCGCCGATTTCGTATCTCACGTAGTGAGATAAATTTCCTTACGAAATCGTGTGCATCCGCCGGAGGCTATATCATCAGTGGGGGATTGACAGCGGGGGTCATCTCCACTGATGATATATTTCTCTCAAGAAGCTCCGTTGCTTCATCACACAGTCTTGTGAAACCCAGTTTTATGCCCTACACTAATATATTTAGAAGAATCCTTTGATATTCCAAAATATTATTAAAGGCATTAGGGAAAAACAAAAGTAACCGGCAGATTGTCTTTAAAGTACGGTTTTCCAAAGGCCATGCAGGTTGCAGTATTCATACACAGCCACTGCTTCATCGTTTATCAGTGTAAATTCTGCAATGGGTTCATCCCCGACCTTCAGGCACTTTCTCTGGCTTCCATTTTTGGTTTCCAGATATATAAACGCGATATGGTGCTTCTCCTCCATGGGATGAATAACACTGCCGACAGTTGCGGTAATTATATTCCCATTGACTTTGACAACCGGAACGTGCTTCTCTTTGCTTGCATCAACGGTATTTGCCACAAGTTCGGTCATTTTTTCGCCGCAGCATACAAGGGGCGTGCCTTTATCAATTATCAGCTCCGCTAAATTGCCGCAGTGCTTACAGATAAAAAACCTCTGATTACTGCACATATTTCCACCTCCTTCTTTAACTTTACAATTTATATTAATAATTTTCTTTTCTTACCTCAAAAAAGCTTTGGGGATGGTTGCATACCGGACAGACCTCCGGCGCATCCTTTGAATATGTAAGATGTCCACAGTTACGGCATTCCCATAAAATATTGTTTTCTTTTTCAAATACAGTCTTTGTTTCTATGTTTTTAAGAAGTGCACGATATCTTTCCTCATGGGTTTTCTCTATTTCCGCAACTGCCCGGAACTGTTGAGCAAGGTCTATGAAACCTTCTTCTTCCGCAACCTCTGCAAAGTGTTTATACATGTCTGTCCATTCGTAGTTTTCCCCTTCGGCTGCATGCAAAAGATTTTCTGCAGTATTGCCGATACCCCCAAGAGCCTTAAACCAAAGCTTCGCATGTTCCTTTTCATTCTCGGCAGTCTTCAGGAAAATCTCTGAAATCTGCTCATAACCTTCCTTTTTTGCCGCTGAAGCAAAATAAGTGTATTTGTTCCTCGCCTGACTTTCTCCTGCAAAGGCTGCCATTAAATTAGCCTCTGTCCTTGTTCCTTTTAAGTTCATAATCATTCTCCCCTTATCTTTAATTTATTGTAAACCTATTAAATTACAATTCAATAAATTTCTTGCCGGCGTTATATTGTTTCTACCCATCGCTACTTGTTTTAATAATAGTTATATATTAATAATTATTCTCTTTACATTAATTTACCATATAGTCTTTGCTTTTGCAAGTACTTTTTTTAAAATATTATAAATGATATACTAGAAAAAGAGCAGGTAAGCATAAACCATCCCTGCTATATGTCATTATATATACAAATAGCCACTTATTAATACAAGTATCGGAAGCGCTGAGTTTGTGCAGAACATATACCTCTACGGATTAAAATAAAGTATTCGTGTGTTCGGCGGAGTCCGGTACGAATCCGTGTTACCTGTGGCTTTAAAGGAGAATATATGGGGAAAACACTGGTATTAGCCGAGAAGCCTTCTGTGGGAAGGGACTTGGCAAAGGTATTAGGCTGTAATCAAAATAACAACGGCTATATTTCCGGCAACAAATATATTGTAACCTGGGCCCTAGGTCATCTGGTTACCTTAGCCGATCCGGAAGTCTATGACAAAAGGTATAAATCCTGGAACCTGCAAGATCTTCCTATGCTCCCCGATAAGATGGAGCTTACGGTTATCAAGGAAACCTCGAAGCAATATGGAATTGTACGTGGTCTGTTGAAACAGAATGAAGTCGATGAACTTATCATCGCCACCGATGCGGGTCGTGAAGGGGAATTAGTCGCCAGATGGATTATTGAAAAAGCAGGTTTCAGGAAGCCGATAAAACGCTTATGGATTTCATCTCAGACAGATAATGCTATTAGGGAAGGCTTTAACCAATTAAAGCCCGGCAAGGATTTTGATAATTTATACAGAGCAGCCCAGTGCAGGGCTGAAGCTGACTGGCTTATAGGCCTTAATGTAACCCGTGCCCTTACCTGCAAGCACAATGCGCAATTATCTGCAGGCAGAGTACAGACTCCTACCCTGGCGCTTATTGTTCAGCGTGAGAATGAGATAAAAAGCTTTGTTCCAAAGGATTACTGGACTATTGAAGCTAAAACCGACGGATTCATATTGACCTGGAAAGATAAGAACAACGGAAGCACACAGTTGTTTGATAAAGCAAAAGCGGAGGCCATTGCATCAAAACTTAGCGGTCAAACGGGGGAAATAACGGATATAAAGAAAGAAGCTAAAAGTGAGCCTCATCCCCTGGCTTACGATTTAACAGAATTGCAAAGAGATGCCAATAAGCGGTATGGATATTCCGCCAAACAGACCCTGTCAATAATGCAGACCCTGTACGAAAGGCACAAGGTGCTGACATATCCCAGGACAGACTCCCGGCACATAACCTCCGATATAGTAGCGACGCTGCCTGACAGATTAAAAAGCATTGCAGTCGGGTCATACGCGGGGGCAGTGCAAAATCTTCTTAAAGGGAAAATAAATACCACAAGCCGCCTGGTTGATAACAGCAAGGTCAGCGACCATCATGCAATTATCCCTACCGAGCAGCCTGTAAGGCTTTCTTCCCTCAGTGCCGAAGAACGCAATATATTTGACTTGGTTGCAAAGCGCTTCATCGCCGTTCTCAGCCCTGCTTATCAGTATGAACAGACGACTATTAAAGCAGAGGCTGCGGGAGAACAGCTTTTTGCCAGGGGCAAAGCAACTAAAACTCTGGGCTGGAAGGCCGTATATAATGACAGAGATGATTCCAATGATGATAATGCCGATGCCGAGGATAGGGAGCAATCTCTTCCTCTTATGCAAAAGGGCGATAAGCTAAGGTTTTTATCTGTTAAGGCAAACAACAGGAAAACAAAGCCCCCCGCAAGGTATACTGAAGCTACATTGCTAACAGCTATGGAACATCCCGGAAAGTATGTTGAGGATAAGGATCTGAAAGAAACCCTGGATAGAACCGGCGGTCTGGGTACTCCTGCGACACGGGCAGATATAATAGAAAAGCTTTTTGACACCTTTTACATTGAAAAAAAAGGCCGGGAAATATTTCCCACAGCAAAGGGAATTCAACTGATAGACCTTTCCCCTCATGATCTCAGATCTGCTGAACTGACCGCAAAATGGGAGCAGCAGCTTTATGACATCAGCAAAGGAAAGGCAAGTTCCGGTGCCTTTATCAGCAATATAAGAACTCATGCGGAAAAACTGGTCTCCTCCGTCATTTCCAGCAGTGTAACGTATAAGCACGACAATTTGACAAGAACACGATGCCCCCAATGCGGCAAGTTCTTACTGGAGGTCAACGGCAAAAAGGGACGTATGCTTATCTGTCCGGATCGTGAATGCGGTTATCGAAAGGGTGTGGCACAGCTATCCAACGCCCGTCGCCCCGAGTGTCATAAGAAAATGGAGCTGAAGGGAGAAGGTGAAGGCAGGCTCTTCACCTGCAGCTGTGGCTTCCGCGAAAAGCTCTCCAGTTTCAACAAACGTATGGATGAAATGACCGAGAGCAGCGATAAACGAACAATTCAAAAATTCATGCATCAACAAAAAAAAGAAGAATCCATAAACACTGCAATGGCTGATGCCCTTTCAAAATGGAAAGCAATGCAGGAAAAATAAAAAGCCCGGCTTAGAACAGTTTACCAAGGGCATTCCTGCTTATTCTTCTTCCAAATTCGAAAATCTCACGCACTTCTTCGACATTAAGCAGGCTAATAATGAATAAGTATACCAAGCTTCCGATGCCGATAATAGTGAAAAGGCCAACAGCCTGTGTGATTGAGGTGTTCATACCGTTAATTGACATCATGAATTTATAGGATACACTGACAATAATGCCCATTATCGCTGACGCTGCAATGGCCTTGAAGGATGTACACATAAACTCTTTTACTCCGAAATTTCCTATTTTTTTATAAAGACTGCTCATCAAAATAAATGCTCCTAATATTGCAGACAGTGAGGCAGCAAGTGCCAACTCCCCGATTCCAACAGGCTTAACCAATGTCAAGAGCAATATTGTATTTGCCGTTACGGTAAAAATACCATTAATCATCGGAGTCTTTGCATCCTGTATTGAATAAAAAGCATTATTCAATAAATCCCTCACCCCGTACCCAAGCAACCCAAATGACAAATAAAGCAAAGCCGTACTTGTCATTTGCGTTGCATTTTTATCGAAAGCTCCTCGCTCAAACAAAAGCCTGATTATCGGATATCTGAGTGCAATAAGCCCGGTAACAGCCGGTGAAATAATAAGTATGATTGCATTCATCCCCTTCAGCAATACCTTCCTTAAAGCAGACATATCATAGCATGCATTCAGCTTTGCCATTGTCGGATAAGTTACCGTGGATATTGCTGCTATGAATATTCCCGACACAAAACCTGTCAGCCTGTTTCCATAGTTCAGAGCCGATATGCTTCCCACCGCAAGGCCGGATGCCATTATTCTGCCAATAACGATATTTATTTGTTGTACACCTGTGCTTATCATAACCGGTACTGTCAGCAGCAATATCTTACTGATACCTTTATCCCTGATGTCAAATACAAACTCATATCCATAACCTTCTTTAAAAAGTGAAGGCATTTGTATAAGGACCTGAGCCAATCCGGCGACAACAGTAGCAATTGCCAGGCCCTTTATGCCATATGCATCTGTTAGCGTTAAAGCAGTAAAAATAATTATTATGCTGTAGGGCAATCCGGTTGCAGCAGGCGCAGCAAATCTGCCGAAGGATTGAAGTGCACCTGTAATGACGCCGGATAACACGGTAAAAGCAACCAGGGGGAATGTCAGTTTTGTAAGCTGTACAGTAAGGTCATATCTTTCCCCGGAAAACTTTGGCGCAATAGTTTTTACCAACACCGGGGCATAAATAATACCTAATGCTGTAATGCCAATGCTTAGAAACAATGTTACGTTTAAACTGTTGTTTATAAACTTTAAGGTGTTCTTTTTTGATTTGTTTACAATTTTTTCCGACAGCACTGGGATGAGAGTTGTAGCTAAAGCGCCTGCTACAACAACAAACACTGATGAAGGTATGGTAATGGACATGATATATGCATCAGAGTCAATAGATGCTCCATATTTTGCGGCAATAACCATTTCTCTGACAAATCCAAGTATTTTACTGAATAATGATATCATCATTATTATAAATGCTGTTTTTGCAATTCTTTTTCCTCTTATCATACAACCAACCCTTAATATTATTTTTAAAATCTCTATATAACACGTTAATAAAATGCATTGGTCTTTTTAGGCGTTTAACACCCGATACTGAATATGTTGCAAGTCATTATGGTATTAATATATGAAAACAAGTTGTTAATCAGAAGCAGCATTATAGATAATATAAAACAAAAAGTTAATGCAAGCTTCATTTCTGGAATTGTATTGCTAAAATCTTACTTTGGTCTATCTAATTCTATATGTTATAATATTATGTAAACTGTTTTGAATGGAGGTTCGTTATGAAAACAAGGTATATTCAGGTCCTTAAGGCTTTTATTGCATTGGTCATAACAGTAGCCAGCCTGTGTACTGGACAAGCAATATGGCTGAACTATGCCATCGACTTGCCTTTAGATAAAGCACTGAATGAAATTAACGGAGTGGAAGAAGTTGCCTGGGATAACGGCAACAGTATCAACGATACAATGAACATATTTGTTAAGCTCGGTAATACAAACAGTCTCCAAAAAACTTATATTGAAATTAACAAGGAAATCGAGCAGATATTAAAAGGCAGACAGTATACCCTAAATATAAAGGATAATCGCTCTCCCGAGTTGGAGCAGACATATTATGAAATTCATTATTATATACAGAAAGCAATTGCGGACGGTGATTTTCCGCTTTTAAAAGAAAAGGTGCAGGAGAAAACGGAATCAATGGGGGCTAAATCAAGACTTTACGTAGACGAACAGAATATATATTTGCAGCTGACTAAAAACGAAAGCTCTTTATACGCGGTTATTGCTCGGCACTCTAATCAGACGGGAGGCAGCTTCTGATGAAAAACAAAGAAATCCTTGCGGGAGTTTCGGCAGGAGTATTGCTATTTTTGGTTTTTCAAAAAGTGAATGTACTTCCTTTGGTTTTTATGGTCGGACTCATTGGAACAGTATACTATGTCACCTTTTACAAGCAGTATGGAAAAAGTGCCTGCTATGTCTCAGAGGGGAAAAACACCTGCTCGGTTTCCTTTGATGACATAGGGGGTCAGGAGGTTGCAAAAAACGAGATTTGTGAAGCACTTGAGTTCATAAAAAATGATGAGCAAATAAAGCTTATGGGAATTCGCCCCCTAAAGGGGATACTTCTTTCCGGGCCTCCGGGTACCGGTAAAACTTTACTGGCCAAAGCGGCAGCACAGTTTACAAATTCAGTGTTTCTGTCTGCCAGCGGCTCGGAATTTGTAGAGATGTATGTTGGTGTAGGTGCTCAGAGAGTGCGCAGGCTTTTTGATCAAGCAAGGCAAATGGCAAAAAAATTGAAAAAACCCGGTGCTGTTATATTTATTGATGAAATAGAAGTCCTTGGGGGAGCCAGGAGGCAAAATTACGGGAATCAGGAACACGATCAGACTCTGAATGAACTCCTGGTACAAATGGATGGCATATCATCGGATGAAGAAGTAAAAGTACTGATAATCGGCGCAACAAACCGTGCTGATATGCTTGACCCGGCTTTACTTCGCCCCGGCAGATTTGATCGTCTGGTGCAGGTTGATTTGCCTGATAGAAAAGGACGCAAGCATATACTTAAACTGCATACAAGGAATAAACCCCTTGCTCCTGATGTAACCATTGATTCTTTAGCCAAAGATACCTTCGGATTCTCCGGCGCACAGCTGGAGAGCGTCACAAATGAAGCCGCCATTTTGGCTATGCGGGAAAACTCCGGCAAAATTTGCTCGCGGCATTTCCAGAGCGCTATTGAAAAGGTTATGATGGGGGAAAAGCTTGACAGGCTTCCAAGCCAAGAAGAAAAAAACAGGATTGCAATACACGAATCCGGTCATGCGCTTATTGGAGAGCTTAAGCTTCCCGGCTCTGTAGCCAGCGTCAATGTTGCGTCCAGAAGCAATGCCCTGGGTTATGTACGCCAAACCCAGGAAACCGATATGTATCTTTACACCTGTGATCAGCTTAAATCGAAAATTGCGGTGGCTTTGGCAGGTGTTCTGGCGGAAGAACTGATGCTCAAAAATCGAAGCACAGGGGGTTCAAATGATTTCAAGCATGCCTCCGATATGGCAAAACAAATTGTTTACAGTGGAATGTCAGAGCTTGGAATAGTATCTGCGGAAGATATTCCGGATGATCAACTTCATTCAGCAATCACCGTAATATTAAGGGAAGTTGAAGATGAAACCCGCGAGCTTCTTTCTAAACACAGAAGTGATTTAGAGCAGATATCAGGGTTGCTTCTGGATAAGGAAACAATATCGGGAGATGAACTGAGATACGTTTTGAATGGCTCCTGTGATTCATTATATGCATAGCTGAAAAAAGCACTGTACTTTTTTTACAGTGCTTTCGCTGATTTTAATGTGCAAAGGCATCTTCAAAACGCACATAATTCAGCAACCCGCTGTCCTTAAACAGCCATAAGCCTATAAAACCTTCATTGATTATCTTTTCCTGCTGCTCAAGTTCGCCAAGGGGTATGTTTAAAAATTTGTTTGCTTTCTTTGAAGTCATCGGCTCCAGATTTCTGTGAAGTATGAACCTCCATATTCCGTCTTTTCCGCTCTTGTCAGTGCCGTATTTTTTCTTAAGCGCTTTTATTATTAATCCGTTTTTCATTATGTTGTACAAACTATAGATATTTTGCGGCGATACTGTACAAAGAAGATGGCTATATCCAAACTCTTTAATTATCGGTATGGCTACCTGCAGCGTCAAGCTCTGCAATGAGTTGCCTCTGTACTCCGGATGCACAACTGTTGTTTCCAGATGGGCCACCTTTATTAACTCTTTTTTTGACATATTGATGTCATTACCCAGATTTTTCTCGGTCCTGCCCGGAAACCCTACATGACGATAAGCTATCAGTTCTTTTGCTTTATTGAATACGCCTATTATTTTTGCCCCCTGCATCATATCATCATATATTTCTTCATAAGAATCCATATATAGGACTTGCTTGTTTGGAAGCCGGTCATAGACATATTTCTGGAGCGCAACAACATCTCTGAGTTCTTCTTTCGTCATAAACCGCATAAAATATTCATCCTGTACCATTCTCTCGTCTTTGTGCTTAGTTAATTGTCCTGTTTTTAATATCATCATATGCCTGCCTCCTTTCAGAATACCATTAAAGAATTTGTACACTCTGACAACTTATGTCAGTATAACAAGTTGCCTGGTAAAATTATTCTATCATAACAACTTCTCTTTGTCAATCAAGTTGTCAGTTTAATTTTAAAAAAATTTTGCGCTAATGAACTCAATAAGATGTTCATAGTGCAAAATATATATTCAGTAATTAATCCATGTGTTTGAATACACAATACTATTTACTTGTGTATTGTATTGCTATCGACTTTCATATGTCATACTATCTATTGACATATTTTTTTACTTTATCGGAGATATGTGCGTCATTTCCTACATAAAGAATAATATCATTGGCGAAAAACACCAGCTTCGGCCCCGGCGACAGATATAAATGTCCGGAGCGATTTATTCCTATTATCGTTGCACCTGTATTATTCCAGAAACGCGCTTCACCGATGGATTTCCCGACAAGATGGCTTTTTTCAGATATTTTCAGTTCAAGGGGGAATATGATTCCGATATTTCGCAGAAGCATCGCTTGTTCAATAATGGAATCCAACTTTTCTAAAACTGACTTTTCAATAGCAATCTTTTCGCTCGTCAGTACACTTATCTCTTCCCTGAGAGATAATATACTATCCTTTGACTGATATTCCTTGATAAAAGTATCAGCAGCTTCTTTCGATTTTATTAAAATACCTTTTTTTTCTATGACGTTAACGACCTGCATCTCTTCCAGCAGCTTCAGTCCTCTCCTGATTGTTTCGGGAGAAACGCTGTATTTACCTGATAATGTAGACCTTCCTTTAACTATTTCACCGATTTTCCATTCACCGTTAATAATGCTATAGGCAATATCCAATGCTATCTTCTCATATCTTGCGACAGTTGTTCGCTTTTCTTCCTTGCGATTTTTCTGACTCATATCAACACCCTCTACAATTTTACTCATGTAATGATAAAAACCTTATACCTTAATTCTTCAATTTTTGATACCATTTGTCAAGTAAAATGCGACTTGCACTGTATTATTCCTGAACCCGGCTTGCTTCATATCTGATATTCAGCTGCCTAAGCTCCCTGAAAAGAAATATCCCTGCAATATTTGTATAATCTTCAAGATATATTGTTAGCAAAACTGCAAACAATATAAATACAGGATTTAGCCACTAGCCAATAAAGCTTCAGTCAGCAAATGGAGAAGAGAATGAAAAGAAAAATATTTGCATTTACTTTTTTGACACTGTATATATTGATAACCGGGTTTAACTGCAATGTCTATGGGAATGGAAGCGGAAAAATCATTGTGCTTCTTTATCATCATTTACTTAAAGACAGTGAAAATACAAATAAAGGCAACTCGTCCGTAGTTTCTGCCGAAAACTTTGAAAAGCAGATGGAGTACCTTCACAACAACGGCTATAATACAATAACTGCAGAATTATTAAGCGAATACCTGAAATTCAAAAAGTCTTTACCAAAGAAAAGTATTCTCATAACTTTTGATGATGGGTATAAGAGCAACTATGAATACGCATATCCAATACTGAAAAAGTATGGCTTCAATGCGTCTATATTTATTGTGACGGGATTGATTCCCGATAAACCGCAGGATTTTGACCCAAACAGGCTATCTTACATGAGTAGGAAAGAAATAGAAAAAAGCAAAGATGTATTTGAGTATGCTTGTCACACACACAACCTTCACAAGCTTGATTCGAATGGAGAAAGCGTATTGCTGAGTTCAGACAGGGCAGATATAATAAAGGACCTGAGAACAAGTCGGCAATTGGTACCCACAAAGTTCTTATCATATCCATATGGGCAATATAATAAACAAATCAAAGATATTTTAAGCGAAGAAGGCTTTGAACTGGCCTTTACAGTAAACAAAGGTGCAGTAAACACCAGAAGCAATAGGCTTGAGCTAAACAGAGTACCTGTATTTTATGATACTTCAATTTACGATTTTAAAAAAATACTCAATTCTCCTTTCTAAGCAGTCTTTCATATTCCTCCCGGGTATCGATATCCAAGCCGGGCTTTTCATCGTCAAAGTCGACAGTTATTACGCTTTCCCCCATTTCCCCAAGCAATACGCGCCCTCCTGAATCTCCGCAAAGGCCCATAAGCCTAATCCTTAGTGAGGAATCAAATATTACCGGATTTCCTCTTGATCCATTATATAAAGGAACAACTGCGCCGCATTTGTTTTGCGAAAAGTTCAAAATCAGGGTATTGATGATTTTTTCATTAATAAAGGGCTGATCCCCTGCCAGAAACATGAATCCATGGCCAGATTGACTCGAATTTTCTAATCCGAGCCTTACAGAATAACTTTGTCCCAGCGTTGTCTCAGTATTCTCCACAGTTCTTACTCCGTATTTGCCGCCTATTGCTGCTGTCTTATCACTGCCGCACACTAAAACTATCTCCTTAAGCCTTGATCTGGATGCAGCGGATATTACCCTTTCTATTATAGGAATTCCGTCAATTGGAAGCATAAGCTTATCAACGCCCATTCTCTTTGATAAACCCGCTGCAAGTATAATACCGCTTATTTCCTTTATTGCATTTCTAAAGCTTGAATCCTTTGTACTGGAAATGATTGCAGGGATTTTACAACCTTTATCCGACAGTTTTTGAACAATATCATATGCTGAAGCTTCAGTATTTTCTATTTCTGCTTTATTTAGAATAAGGTATCTTTCAGCAATAGCGGGAGCAGCTTTGAACAGCCCCGATTCATGGGTTATCAGCTTGCTGACTATTTCCGTGTCAATTACATCTCCCTCACGGCAGCCCAGAATATCGCAAAAATGTTCAAGCCGGTGTACATTTTCCCCGCACACTTTTTTGCCGACGCTGTCCAGTCCGATAATTCCCAATACCTTGGCAGTACATGAAGGTATAACAGGCTCATATTCTGCCGGTGCCTTTATTGGTCTTTTTTTTGAACCGTCTCCCTCAATCAGAATAAAGTCGAATAATTCCTCTTTAAATACTGTATCAAGAAATCTTGGATTGGCTCCAAGTATTTTGCCTTCCGGTGAAAGCGATTTTCCAAAAACAGTTACATATCCGCTGTTTTCCCTATCAAACAAGTTCAAAGACTCATCTTCCGAAATAAGTATATTATCATATAGGTGCTTCTCAGGATAGAATATCGCCGTGGTGGTTGTGACAAGAACCTTCTTTCCCTTGGAAGAAAGCTCCTGTGCAAGCCGGAACATTACTGATGTCTTTCCTCCCGCCCCTACCAGACAGATCATCTCTTTTTTATCTGTTTCTATATTTATCAGGTTATATAATTTTTCCATTTCTTACCCTCTCAAAAAGGATTCTTTATCCAATAATACTCTCGCTATCACCAGCGCGTAAATTTCCGTTGCTTTCATAAGTTTATCCACGCTGATATACTCATCTGTCTGATGGCACATATCATCATCTTTTGGAAATACAGGGCCAAAGGCAACCGAACCGGGAAGGGCTTTAGCGTAGGTGGTGCCGCCTGTTAAGATAAGCTCAGCTTTTTCCTTTGTTACTTCCTCATACGTCCTGGATAATAATTCAATGAATTTATGCTCTTTGGAAACATACAGCGGGTCCAGATAATCTACAAAAGTATAAGAAAAACCGTATTTGCTGCTGAGCCTGTCAAAGGCATCAGCTATCTCTTCCCTTGTAGTGCCATATACCGTACGAATGCTCATAAGCAGGTGTATCCCATCGTCAACATATACCATGGTCGGAACGGCAGTAGTCTTTCCCATTTCTTCGCCGTTTAAGAATTCAGGATGGTCAGGCAACCCCAAGGAACTGCCATAATAATTGTCGTTGAAATGATCCGCAACAAATTTAACATACTCCTCCAATGCTGCATTTTTCACTTTCAGCCGGGACAAGAAAAGGCACATGAATGTCATGGCATTTATCCCCTGTTCCGGCATGCTTGAATGGGCGGTTTTGCCTGTTGCTGCAATCGTTGCTTCTTCAGTACATATCTGTTCCAGCTCAAGACCTGCTTCCGGGGCTGTCCTATTGAATTCCATAACCATTGCCTTTATTTCTTCAATATTGCCCCTTACTCTGGCTATTGCCTTTCCGGGCACTGAATTTATCACCTCTCCTGATTTAATATCCGGCACTTCAAATTCTCCCGGGCAGTCACCCCCCCTGAAAATCATGTGAATTTCACAGTTCCCTTTTTCCCTGTTTGTAATAGGAAATTCCCCGTCCGGCGTAAATCCATAATCAGGAAGCGGATGTCCTTCTTCCTTATATAGATAAATATCATCCCACACAATTTCTTCGCGGGTACCAATTATAAGCTCAAGCTTCTTATATACAGGCATATTAAGAGCTTTCACCGCAGCCATTGCGTACAGTGAAGAAATAACCATTCCTTTGTTGTCTACGGCGCCACGTCCGTATATTTTGCCCTCATTGAACTCCCCGTATGGAGAATAAAACCAAAGTTTAGGATCCCCAACGGGAACTATATCTGCATGAGTCAGAATTCCCAAAGTTTCAGTCCCCTCACCGAAAAAAACAACGCCCACCTGGTCCTCTGCCCTGAGTTCCGACCTGAAGCCAAGCTTTTGCGCAACATCAAGAACTTGCTTAAGGGACTTTTTTGCCTCTGCTCTGTTATTAGACTCGCTGTTTATTTTCAATGCTTCTATTATGTCCGAGATTATTTGCTCTTTGTTGGCCTCCAGCCACGACTTTATTTCCGAATGCACTTGATTCAATATCTTATCCCCCTTCAATATGTTTTAATTCATTGTCGTTTTATTGGAAGGATCATTTCTCTTTTGAATACTTGCTTAGAGAAAAGGACAAATAAAACCCAACAGCAAAAAGCAGCACGCCAAGCAAATGTTCAATATTAAATGAAAAACCGGGAAATATTGCAATTATCGAACCTATTACAAATCCAATCACAGTATAATACGTATATCCATAAAACCTTCTGAAAAGGAAATTGATAATATTAGCAAACAAAACAATGCTGACGACAAATCCGATCCCTACAGGTACAATTATCATCAGATTAATATTTGCGATTCCCTCAAGAACTATTTGATATGCTCCGATATACATAAGCACAAAAGATGCACTGATGCCGGGCACTATTGTCCCTATGCCGATAATGGCGCCGTAAGCAAAGAGATGCGGCAGCCCTTTGCCTGCCTCGGGAATGATATCGATGCCAGCTTTCTCCATGACCATTGCCAGCGCTGTAATACCGAATGCAGTTATGCACGGCAGAATATATTTCTTCCTGAAACCCTTCCTGTTGGCTTGTTCAAAAACAGAGGAAAGGGTTCCCATCATCAATCCGATAAAGAGATACTTAACATGTACTTCATAGTGCCTGAAAAGATATTCAATGACTTTGCTGAAGGCCAGGACTCCGACGCCTCCGCCAAGTGCAATGGGGAAGAAAAATATTGCCTTTCTTCTGAAATCCTTAAAAACATTCGCAATAGCACCCGTAATCTTTTCATATAACCCGAATATTACTGCAATTGCTCCCCCGCTCACACCCGGAGCAACGGATCCTATTCCAATCAGCAGACCTTTAATAAAACCTGATAAAAATCTCACTATTATCCCATCCACCTTTGTGTTCCGGTTTTTTCCCATATATCTGATACTCACTTGCGATATTTATACGACAATAATGCATTGTGCCCTTCAAGAGGACTCCATACGCAGCCTATATCCATAATAGTATTTTACCTGA
>Ga0116160_1001480_pt1 | contig 24233 bp, 8 predicted proteins | sample AD_JPNAS2_MetaG_FD_89879 | JGI IMG/M metagenome (GOLD analysis project Ga0116160, IMG submission 89879) | Active sludge microbial communities of municipal wastewater-treating anaerobic digesters from Japan - AD_JPNAS2_MetaG | ecosystem: Engineered > Bioreactor > Anaerobic > Digestate | place...
CCGGGGAGAGGTTCTTCCGCACCCACGACGCCATCCTCCTGATCTCCGCGGGCGAATCGTTCAGGGTGGGGATCACCAGCACCACGATCTCCATCCACTTTCCCGTGGAGTGGACCGCGGCCATGTTTTCCAGCACGGGCTTCAGCCTCCCGCCGCAGATGGAGCCGTAGAAGTCCTCGGTGAAGGCCTTGAGGTCGATCTTGACCGCGTCAAGGCCCCGGGCCAGCGTCTTCCCCGCCTCGGGACGTATGAAGCCGTTGGAAATGATGACCGATCGGACCCCCCGGCGCCGGGCCTCGGCGGAGGCGTCAAGGATGTATTCAAACTGCACCGTGGGCTCGTTGTAGGTGAAGGCGATGACCTTCGAGCCGACGGCGCAGGCCCTGCGGGACAGGTCGTCCGGGCCTATCCGCTCCGCGTCCAGGTCCTCGGGGTTCGCCTGGGAAAGCTCCCAGTTCTGGCAGAACTTGCAGGACAGATTGCACCCGGCCGTGGCCACGGAAAAGGCGGTGGCCCCGGGGAGGAAATGGAAGAAGGGCTTCTTCTCGATGGGGTCCACGTGGGCCGCGGCGATGCGGGAATAGACCAGGGTGTAGAGGGAACCCTTGAGGTTCTTCCGAACGCGGCAGGCGCCCCGGTCGCCGTCGTCGAGGACGCAGCCGTTGGGGCAGAGCTCGCATTTGACCGAGCCGCCCCCGAGCCGCTTCCACATCTTCGCCGGCATCAGGTAGTGGTCCCTGCCGGACTGGCAGTAGGTGTCGGAGCAGCGGGCGGCGCCGAGGCCCCCGAGGGCAAGGAGGCAGACACCCTGCCCCGTCATGGCCAGGAACCGGCGCCGGTCCATCAGGTCACAGTTTTTCTTTTTCATTTCCGCTCCCGCTCCTCGCCGAATATGACCGCCTGGAACCGGTAGATCTTCGTTTCGCCGTCCTTCCACGCCCCGGGGGAGAGGCCCGCCTTGAGACAGGTCTGGTCAAGGAAGGTCTTCCGGTCCCATCCCTGCTCAACGGCAACCTGGGGAAGGAGGAGGCCGCGGTAGGGGCCGCGCTCCATGATGAGGCCGTCCCTTCCCACCTGGACCTCGTCAACGGACTTCACCGGCGCCGGCTCCGTGAGCACGGAGATCTCGATGGTTATCGCCGGCAGCTCATCGGCGTTGATCGGGTCGAAGCGCGGGTCCTTGAAGGCCGCGTTGTAGGAATTGTCCAGCACCCCTTGTATAAGGGGCTTCAGGCCGGCGATGTAGCCGATGCATCCCCGGAGCTCGCCGCGCTTCTTCAGGGTCACGAACACGCCCCGCTTCTCCAGCAGGGCCGGCGGCACGTCCGTGGGGAAGAAGCGTATCCCCCTCTTTTTCTTCAGCCACGAGGCAATGTTGTCCCGGGCCGCCCTGAGGAGGAAGCTTTTGTCTTTGGCCGAAAGGATCGAGCTTTCGTCTTCCCTGAGCTTTGCAGCCTCGAGGCGGCCGGCAATGAGGATGGCGGCGTAGCTCACGGAGTTGGCGTAATCCCCGGTGACGTTCCCCGACGTGTCATAGGCGATCTTCTCGGCCCTGAATCCCGTTATGGGCAGGGCCAGGGCTATCCGGATCGGGTTCCTTCCGCAGATGGTGGCGCCGGTCCTGTCGCAGTACCCGGTAAAGCCGGCCAGGTCTTTTTTCAGGATACGGTCGATGGCGCCGCCGTCAAGCTCCTTCAGCTTTACCGCGTTGGCCGGGCCCCCGGCGTTCCTGAAGGGCTCGTACCCGAAATTGGGCCCGTAATGGGTGAAGTCGCTGCTGATAATGAAGACGGGATTGTACCTTGCCGTGGCGTCGGCCAGCTTCCGGGCCATCATCTTCACGTCACCGTCGTCCCCATCGCCCACGAGGATGGGAAGGACGCGGACATCGCCGCCAAGGCGGCGGCCGAAGATCCTCTGGAGAAAGGGAAGATGGATCTCGACGGCATGCTCCCGCTCGAAGGCGTCTGGGTTTTTCTTAAAGAGGTTGTCCCGGGCCAGATCATCGGCGGCCTCACGGCTGAGTCTGACCTTTCCCAGGGGCGTTTCATAATAATCGGCGTCGAGGAGAGAGCAGCCGCGGAAGGCGCTGTGATGGGACGGGGCCAGGATGACGATCAGCTTCGTGGAGATTAGCGGCTGCCCCGAATTGCCGATGACGCGGTACCCGGCAGCGGCGGTTTTCCCCGAATAAACATATCCGGCATGTGGCAGGATAAGGGCCAGCGCGTCCCTCTGCTCCCCGCCGTTCCGGGCCCCGGCCAGGAGCCGGTCGATCTGCCCGGCGAGCTCTCCGGCATCGGCTGAATACCAGGCGCCGGCCAGGTTCGATTTTTTAACCGTAGCACCGGTATCAGAAGCGGTGCATGTACACTGGATCAAAAAAAATATCAGTATAACCATCGAGGCGTGCTTTTTCATATCCTTTTCCAGCAACCCAATTATAATGAGAAACATGCATACTTATAATATCAACTTTATATACATATAGTACTATAAATAAAAACAATAAACAATAGCCGGGAATTCTATAAGTATTTCTAATCATTTTAATAACTTGGCTATACTATTTATCGTTAAGGATACAATTTATCTCTATCACTATGTTTATTGCCAATTATTGTATAACAGATTCCGCTATGTTTTCGATAGGGTTTTATCTTACAATAAGATAGTACTAATTGTTACATAATAATAGTATACATGACTATTGTAATTTCTTCGAATTTAATATAATTAATTAATGAAAAAATCGATAATGTGAAAGAGGTATAAGTGATTTTATTAATGTTAAGATTATTCATCAGACAATATTTTCAAGAAATATATATTATATATATTTATATATATAATTTAAAATATAAGTATATATATCGGTATAATCAACCCGCCCAGATGGGTTTTTTTATTTGACTTTTTATGTAATAGATATTATAATTTATACGTTGCGAGAAGTCTGAATACAAAATACAAGATATTTATCATCAATATTGCAATGATAATAAAATTCCAAATAATCCAGCTCATAAACAAAGAATCACTATGATGAAATAAAGAAAGGGGTTAAGGTTCAACCACAATGAAAACAAAAATTACAGCAGTACTTTCCTTCATTATAATGATTGTCATTTATTGTGTTCAGGCAAATGCGGCCACCATCGTTCTCCGGTCAGGCGTGACCGTCAAGGGCAAGCTTGTCGACCGCACCGACGAGGAGATCACCATCCAGGACCCGGACACCAAGCAGATGCGCGTCATCAAATCGGTCTTCGTCCGCGACCTGGTGCTGGAAGCCGACGAGCAGAAGCTCGTGGAAAAGCTGGAAAAGAAAAAGAAGGGCAAGGACCTCAAGCTCCGCGGCGGCGACGATAACGTAGACCTGCTAAAAGTCCTCCAGCCGACCATCGGCATCATGCCCGGCATCGCCCTCCCGGTGGGCAAGCTCGCTTCAAAGGTCCAGCTGGGCTACGGCGCCCTCCTCTTCTGCGACACCGGCATACCAATGAACACCGATATCTTCAAGGTGCGCTTCGGCCTCTCCGTGGGATTCCTCTACCACCAGACCAAGTCCACCAAGGCGTCATCGAGCATCATGATGCTCCCCGTGGTCGCCTATACCAAACTGCAATTCATCACCCCGGTTGGGGTGCGTCCCTACATCAAGCTCGGCGGCGGCATCACCCCGGTCATGGGCGGCGGGACCTCCATTGACCCCACCGCCGTGGCTGCCTTTGGTCTTGGCTATATAAACAATAAAATACCCTACATGGAGTTCTTCTTCGAGGCCGGGTTCATGATGGCCTTTGAAAAGGTCCGGGGGGATTTCGTAACCGTGAACCTGGGAGTGGCCTACCGCTTCGGGGCGCCCCCGGCTTCACCAACCATAAAAGTTGAAGAGAAGAAAAAGTAAGTTATCGGACGGGCCTGAAGGCCGTATTGGAGGATTATATGACAACTACCATGATCTCAAGAAACATTATTAAGATAACCGGCGGCCTTGCCCTGATCCGTCAAAAACTCATCGCGGGAGCACTGGCTCCCTTTCTTGCGTTTTCCCTGGCGGGCTGCAGCGGCACGGTGTTCCAGTCGCTTTTTGAAGACCAGAGCGCTACGGAACTGCTGATAATGGCCGTGATGTTGGAAAACGCTCCTCCCAAGGTGAAGAGCATCACATCCTCGACAGCCAACGGACTCTATGGCAGCGGCGATGATATCAATATAAGCGTGACCTTCAACAAACCGGTGACCCTCGCCGGCGGCGCGCTCAACGTGACCCTCGACACCGGCGCCGTGGTGCCGATCAGCGCAACCTCGTATCCGGCGGCAACCCTGACCGGGACCTATACCGTTGCAAGCGGGGAACAGTCACTTGACCTCAACGCGACCCTGATTGCGCTGGACACCGGCGCCACCCTGGTCAGCGAGAAGGGAAAGGCGGCGGTCCTGGCCATGCCGTCAACGACGCTCGCGATGACCAAGAGCATCATGGTTGACGGTGTCTTCCCGGTCGTAACATTCACGTCAACGCCCGACATCAATGACGCCAATTCAATAGACTATACCGTGACCGGCACCTGCTCGGAAGAAGGAAGAACGGTCAACGTCCACCTCGGCGGTACGGATCCCGCGGCGTTTAACAGAACCCTGACCTGCACCGGCGGGGCCTTCACCACGGGGTCACTGGACGTCAGCGCCATCGCCGACACACTAACCTTTGAAATCACGGCGGACCAGACCGACGCTGCCGGGAACACCGAAACCGCCTCTGCCTCTGTAATCAAAAATACCGTGAACCCGGTTGTTGTATTAACGTCAACACCGGCAATAAACATCGCCAACAACACGAGTTATTCCGTATCCGGCGACTGCTCCGAGGAAGGGCGGGCCGTTGACGTCCTTGTCGAAGGAACGCTCCTTGACAGCCCGACCTGCACCGGCGGGTCTTTTACCGCATCAGGCATGAACGTGAGCTCCATCCTTGACAGTCCGTCTATTAACATAACGGCTCGGCATACTAATTCCGCCGGGAACCTGGACCAGAACTCCACCACTGTCGTCAAAGACACGGTGCGGCCAACGGTATCGATCGGCGCGCCCAGCTCTACTCTCGTCAATTCGAGCGGAAGCTCTACATTTACTCTGACCTATGATTTCGCGCCCTCACCGGCCCTTGTGCCAGGGAACATCACGGTAAACGGAAGCGGCGGCACGACCTGCAGTACGGTCAATATCACCGGCGGCGGCACGACCACTCCGTCCGTGACCGTATCGGGCTGCACCGGCAACGGCTCTTATACCATAAACGTCGCGGCAGGCCGGTCAGCAGACGCGGTCGGGAACCCCGACGCCGGGGCGGGCCCCAGCGCTTCGGTCGCCGTGGACAACACCCTGCCGACGGTATCATTCAGTCCGGCGCCGGTGAACATCAACAATTCCAACCTGACGACCTATGCCGTATCAGGAAGCTGTTCAGAGGAGGGTCGGACAGTGACCGTCACCGTCGGCGGAACGGTCAGCGCAACCCCGGCCTGCACCGGCGGGACCTTCTCCACCGGCACCATGACCGTGAGCGGCATCGCAGACGGCGGTTCCGTAAGCGTTGCGGCAGCGCACACCGACGCGGCGGGCAACAGCGCCACCGCCTCAACCACGGTAATAAAGGACACCGGCAACCCGACGGTCGCTTTCACATCCACGCCTTCGATCAACAATTCCAATGTCGCCGGCTATACCGTGACCGGCACCTGCTCGGAGAACGGCCAGGCGGTTAATGTCAGCATCGGCGGCACGGTGAGCGCGAGCCCGACCTGCGGAGGCGGCGTTTTCAGCACCGGTTCCCTGGGCGTAAGCAGCATCCCCGACAATGCTTCAGTGTCCATCACCGCCAGCCATTCAGACGCGGTGGGCAACCCCGCCACCCCGGCATCGACGACAGTCATTAAAGATACGGTTGACCCGTCGGTGGCGCTGACCTCGACACCGGTCATAAACATCGCCAATGCGTCAAGCTACACCGTATCCGGCACCTGCTCTGAAAACGGCCAGATAGTGACCGTCAGCGTCAATGGTGTGCCGCGCTCAACGCCGACCTGCACCGGCGGGAATTTCACCGCTTCGTCCATGGACGTAAGCGGCGTTACCGACGGCCCCGGGATTAGCGTAACGGCCGGCCATTCAGACATAGCGGGAAACACGGCCCTTGACTCCACCACGGTGGTCAAGGACACGGTGCGGCCCACGGTGTCGATCGGGGCGCCGGACGACACGCTCATCAATTCCGGCGGGACCTCCACCTTTGTGCTGACCTATGAAGTCGCGCCCTCCCCGGCCATTGACTCAAGCGACATCACCTTCTCCTACACCGGCGGCGTGACCTGCTCCACGGTGAACGTAACGGGCGGCGGCACCACAAATCCGTCAGTGGCGATTTCGGGATGCTCCGGAAACGGAACAGCGCGGATAAACGTGGCCGCGGCCCAGTCAACGGACGCGGCGGGCAACGCCGATGCCGGCGCCGGCCCCAGCGCGGCCGTCACGGTGGACAACGCCGCTCCGACGGTGTCCTTCACCTCGACGCCGGTCATTAACATCGCAAACTCATCAGGCTATACCGTTTCCGGCAACTGTTCCGAGAACGGTCAGACGGTGACCGTCACGGTCGGCGGTTCGGTCAGCGATTCGCCGGCCTGCGGCGGCGGCACCTTCACCACCGCGGCCATGAATGTCAGCGGCCTGGTCGACAGCGGCACGGTCAGCGTGACCGCCAATCACACCGACGCCGCCGGGAACAACGCGACCCAGGCCTCGACCACGGTGGTCAAGGACACGGTGCGGCCCACGGTATCGATCGGAGCCCCGGATGACACCCTGATCAATTCCGGCGGAAGCTCCACATTTGTATTAACCTATGAAGTAGCCCCCTCCCCGGCCATTGACGGCAGCGACATCACGGTCACCGGGGCTGGCGGCGTAACCTGCAGCACGGTCAATGTCACCAGCGGCGGCACAACAACGCCTTCCGTGACCGTTTCAGGCTGCTCCGGCACCGGAACCTTTACCATATCGGTCGCGGCTGCGCAGTCCGCTGACGCGGCGGGCAACGCCGACGCCGGGGCCGGCCCCAGCGCGGCCGTCACGGTCGACAATACGGCTCCGACAGTTGCGTTCACCTCGACGCCTGCGATAGGCAACGGTAACGTGTCTAATTATTCAGTATCCGGCACTTGTTCCGAGAACGGACGAACGGTAACCGTCACCGTAGGCGGCACGGTGAGCTCGAGCCCGACCTGCGGGGGCGGGACCTTTACGGCTTCAGGGATGGATGTCAGCAGTATTGCCGATGGTCCGGCCATAAGCGTAACAGCCACCCACAGCGACGCAGCCGGAAACGCAGCCACCCCGGCCTCGACCACGGTCCTGAAAGACATCTCCAGCGCATTCGTATCGTTTACCTCGACACCGTCCATAAATAATTCGAACAAGTCCAGCTATACCGTAACCGGCAGTTGTTCTTATGATACATGGCCGGTGAGCGTCAGTATAGGAGGAACGGTAAACGCCAACCCGACCTGCACCGGCGGGACCTTTACCACCGGGGCTTTAGATGTGAGCGGGCTTGGCGACAGCGGTTCTGTAAGTATAACAGCGGACCATAATAATACCGTGAACTTTGCCACTCAGGCATCGACGACAGTAATAAAGGACACGGTGGACCCGACGGTGGCATTGACTTCGACTCCGGTCATCAACCTCGCCAATGCGTCGAGCTACTCGGTATCCGGCACCTGCTCGGATAACGGACGGCTCGTAGTCGTCAGCGTCAACGGCACGCCGTACGCCAGCCCGTCCTGCACGGGCGGCAATTTCACCGCATCGTCCATGAACGTGAGCGGCGTCTCCGACGGCGGCGCGATCAGCGTGACCGCCGGCCATTCCGACGCGGCAGGAAACACGGCCCTGGCATCAGGTTCAGTGGTCAAGGACACGGTGCGGCCCACGGTATCGATAGGATCGCCGAGCGCGTCACCGATCAATTCCTCCGGCAGTTCGACCTTCATACTGACCTTCGAAGTGGCGCCCTCCCCGGCCCTTGTGGGCAGCGACATCACGGTCAACGGGAGCGGCGGCGTGACCTGCAGCACGGTTAACGTCACCGGCGGCGGAACGACCACTCCATCAGTGGCTGTTTCCGGATGCACCGGCAACGGCTCCTTTACCATAACGGTCGCGGCGGCCCAGTCGGCCGACGCGGCGGGCAACGCCGACGCCGGCGCGGGCCCGAGCTCGTCGGTCACCGTGGACAATACCCTTCCGACGGTATCGTTCACATCGACACCGGTCATTAATATCGCAAACGCATCAAACTACACGGTAGCCGGCGCCTGCTCCGAGAACGGGCGCACGGTCACCGTCAGCGTCGGCGGCACGGTGAACGCGACCCCGACCTGTACTGCCAACGCCTTTACCGCATCCGGGCTGGACGTAAGCGGCCTCGGGGACAACCCGGCGCTGAGCATTACCGCCAACCACACCGACGCCGCCGGGAACAACGCGACCCAGGCCTCGACCACGGTGGTCAAGGACACGGTGCGGCCATCGGTTTCGATCGGCGCTCCAAGCAGCTCCCTGATCAATTCCAGCGGCAGCGCGACCTTTACCCTGACCTATGAAGTGGCGCCTTCGCCGAACCTGGTTTCCGGCGACATCACGGTAAATGGCAGTGGCGGCGTGACCTGCAGCACGGTCAACGTCACCGGCGGCGGCACGACCACTCCTTCAGTGGCGGTATCAGGCTGCACCGGCAACGGTTCCTTCACCATCACCGTGGCGGCGGCGCAGTCGGCCGACGCGGCGGGCAACACCGACGCCGGCGCGGGCCCCAGCTCATCAGTAACAGTAGACAACGCGGTCCCGACGGTCTCTTTCACGTCGACGCCAACCATCAATATCGCGAACCAATCAAGCTACTCGGTCTCCGGGAACTGCTCCGAGAACGGGCGCACGGTCAGCGTGAGCGTGGGCGGATCGGTCAACGCCAGCCCGACCTGCAGCGGCGGAACATTCACTGCCACCGGAATGAACGTGAGCGGCCTCAGCGACAGCGGATCGCTCAGCGTCACCGCCAACCATTCCGACGCTGCGGGCAACGCGGCGACCCAGGCCTCGGCCTCCGTGGTAAAAGACACGGTGCGGCCGCTGGTCACGATCGGATCGCCGACCAACTCTCTCATCAACTCCGCGGGGAGCACCATCTTCGGCCTGACCTATGAAGTGGCCCCCTCCCCGGCCCTTGCCTCGGGAGACATCACGGTCACCGGCAGCGGCGGCGTGACCTGCAGCACGGTGAATATCACCGGCGGCGACACAACGACCCCGGACGTGACCGTATCAGGCTGCACCGGCAACGGCTCCTTCACCATCACCGTGGCGGCGGCGCAGTCGGCCGACGCGGCGGGCAACACCGACGCCGGCGCGGGCCCGAGTTCGTCGGTATCGGTCGACAACACGGCGCCGACGGTCGCCTTCACCTCGACCCCGGCAATCAGCAGCAGCAACGCCACAAGCTATGTCGTATCCGGGACCTGTTCCGAGAACGGACGCACGGTAAGCGTCACGGTAGGCGGCACGGTCAATAATTCGCCGACCTGTTCGGGAGGGAACTTCACCACGGCATCCATGAACGTAAGCGGCATTGCCGACGGCGGTTCCGTGAGCGTGGCGGCCAGCCACAGCGACGCCGCCGGGAACACGGCCAACGCATCGACCACGGTGGTGAAAGACACCGCACCGCTGACGATCACCTCGGCCCAGACCGTGGATAACGACCACAACGGGAAAATAGACCATTACAAAATATCCTTTAACAAGTCAGTCAAAGATTCGACGTTCCCGGGATTCGTGGACAACGCATCCATGGGATCATCCACCCTCGACTGGCTGGTGTCCGGCTATAACAACAGGAAGATAGTCGGTGCAACCCATGCCCCGGACATCGACGCGTCGGACAACGCCAATGACGCGGTGATATACCTCGCCTTTGACGAAAAGAGCGGCGCCTGCGATTCGACGTCCCAGGCGGGATGCGATTCCGGCAACAAGCCCGACCTCACCACGACCAGCACCCCGGGCCTACAGGACATGTCGGGCAACGTCATCGCCCAGGTCGATGTAGGCACGGTGACCGAAGCTGACGGCGCGGCCCCCATCGTCGTGAAGGCGACGGGCATCAACAATACCAGCGCCAGCGTGCAGTTCTCCGAATCGGTGCAGGCATCGACAGCGGAATGCGGCGCCGGCAGCTCGCAGTCCGGCGTGGTCTGTTCGACCCGGTACACGGTCAGCGGATCCCCGGCAGGCGTTTCCGTATCGAGCGCCATCATGTCCGGCGGCGCCGGCGTTGACGGCACGACCGTGGTCCTCACCACTTCGGCCCAGACCGACCTCCGGAGCTATACCGTTACGGTGACCTCCGGCGTGGTGCGTGACCTGGCGACCAACCAGCTCACCAGCGGCAACACGGCGACCTTCACCGGCCAGCCGGTGACGCTGACCGTTCTGAGCGCGGCCGCAACCAACAACACCACGGTCAGGGTCACCTTCAACGACAGCGTCGCGGCGGCCACTGCCGAATGTTCCGGTGCGACGGCCTGCGACGCGATCTACACGATCCCGAGCCTCGGGTCAGTCACCAATGCGGTGATGGCGGGCGGCTCCGGCGTTGACGGGACCATCGTCGTACTGACGACCGGATCACAGACCAGCACCAGCGCCTATACCCTGACGGTGGCCTCCGGCGTGGTGCAGAACACCACCCACACGGCGTACTGCAGCACCCCGAACAACACAACGACCTTCAACGGGGACACGCTGCCGTACCTTACCCTCGCCGCGTCCATCGACGGGACCCACGTCGACGTGACCTATTCCGAGGACGTCAAGTGGGACACCAGCGCCACCGGCGCGCTGCTCAACACGAATTACTGTATCGAGAATGCCACTACCGACTCAACACCCCAGGTCTGCGATAACCCGGCCCTGGGCGCTTCGAGCTCATTTACTATAAGCTCTCAAACGGCCGGCAGAGTTGTCCGCATCACGCATCCGACTACGCAGACCAGCGGCACCCTGTACCGGGTCACGGTGCAGAACGTGGTCGACACAACGCCGACGACGCCGAACCCGATCAGGACCGCGGCCAACGCGAACACCCAGAACTTCGCCGGCCTGGAGGACATCAAGATCGTGTCGGCCGAACGGGTAATCGACAACAGTCCCTCCTTCACGGTGTTCAAGGTGACCTTCTCAAAGGCCTTCCAGATGGACGGCGGAATCCACTCCGTCAACTATACAGGACTGGCAAACTGGAGCTTCCCGGCGGGCCTGAACACGGTGACACTTTGCACCAGCGCCGACGACGTGGTGTGCCCGACCGGCATTACCTCCGGCGATTCCGTGATCTACTTCAAGGCGACGCCGGAACCGGCCCGCGGGGCCTACACGGTGGTGGGCGCCACCGCAGCCGGGTCTCCTCCGGGAGCGGTGGGCTGCATCCAGAACCTGAACGGATCGCCGGCCTGCCTGCAGGCCAACCCCAACGACCGGGCCACGCTTACCATCAGCCTGCCGGAAAATATCGGCGAAGGTCCGGTGTATGACGACCCGTTCAACGATTACGCGACACTGTCCGGCCAGGTGGTGAAGTACAACGACAAGCTCCTCATCGGACCGAACTACACGGATTCGGGCCTCTTCCAGGTTGACAACAACCTGACGAATTCGGTTTCCATTATCCTCGATGCCGATAACGGAACAGCGGGAAGCCAGCCCTTCAGGGGCAACGCCACACCGAATACTCCACCCAGCCTCGGTGTATGGGAAAGCTGCCGCAGCGGCTACGGCACATGGCCGAACTGTACCCAGGGGAACTACCTGGCAGGCATCGACTACTTCTACGCCGGATGCTATGACAGCTCGTCGCCGTTCGCAAGCAGTACCCTGACCGGCTCATCATGTACGGCTGCCGGCGGTACCGAATACCTGATGATATTGGGCTATGTCACCTCGGCGACAAACCAGGGATATCAGTCCAACTGGAACACCACCAGCACAACATCACCCTTCTCCTTTGCCCATGTGCTGGGCCTGTCCAACTACCAGCAACGGACATACCGGGCCATGAGCGCGGTAATCTTCAAGGGATATGTATACCAGGCTTCGCAGCACCAGATGGGTTCCGTGGGCATTCGGTGGAACAGGTTCACCCCGAGCGGAGGTACCATTGTCGACTTGAGCGGTCAATACCTCCACAGGATGGGCCAGCGGGGTTCGATCTACAACGGTGAAGCGCCCTATGTAGACACATTCTGTACGACCAACAACTGCTACCTGATATCCATCGATACCATGTATGAATATGATAACGATGATACCGGTACCAATGTTTCCTCGCTGTATATCGCCAATGGCGGCGCCTGCGGTTCCGGATGCCTCACCTCGCCATATCCGCGCACCACGACGACCTATTCGGACGGCGGCGTTCTGCGGTTGAAGCAGGATTATTCGGGCACAACGCCGCCGACGGCATGCACCGACGCAAACGACTGCAACACCAAGTGGGAAGACGTTACTCCCAACGCAGTCAAGTGGCGCCAGTACATGTCCAAGGCACTGCCCAAGAACGCTTCCGCCGGCAATGACTGGGATTATACCGTCCCGGCCAATACCATCACCCCGGCGCTGAAGGCGATCCCGAAGATGGTCACCTTCAACGGAGATCTCTATATGCTGAGGAACGCCTGCTCGTCCACGACGGTGCAGACCCTCAACGCAACAACGCACAATACCTGCCCGTCCGGCAGCGAAGTGCCGCAGCTCTGGCGGCTGCCGAAATACACCGGCACCTGTTCGGCCAATCTGACCGGCACGATACAGATTAACAACAACTCCCGGACAGTCAACGGAACGGGCACGTCCTTCACCACCCAGCTCGTTATCGGCGACGTGATCATGGCTGGCGGACAGGCGAAGATAGTCCTGTCAATCGCAAGCGATACGCAGCTGACAACGACCGAGGCCTGGAGCCCGGCCATAAGTGCCGGAACAACCGCATCGACGGTGAAACCGCCCGCGACATCAAGCGCGTGCAGCGCCGGGGGCTACACCTGGACGGCGGGAACCAACGGCAACAACTATGCGGCCAACTGGGAACTGGTGGCTGAGAGCGCGACCTCTGCCGGACGCACGAGCATGGCCAATGCCACCTGGGTCGGCCGCACCATAACTGCGGCCAACATCGATGCCCGGAACACGGAACTGACCCTGCTGGTAGTCAACGGGGACCGTCTCTACATCGGATATGACAACGCCACAGACGGCGTTAATATCTGGCGGACGAAATCAGGGGTGACGAAACCGACTTCAGAGTCTGATTTTGAAGCGGTGTGTCAGTCGAGCGGCACGGTGTGCTCCGTCCCGAGCAAGCAGTTCGGCCTGGGTGGCGTTGACACCAGGATCTTCGACGGCATCTCGGTCAATGACGCGGGCACCGATTACGTCATCGTATCGGCCCGGAACGGAACGAACCCGCTCCGGATCTACCGAACCGCAAACAATTAGGATTCTGCATGGTTGGAGGAGTGAAATTGAATAACACCCCGGCATGAGGCCCTGGCCTCATGCCGGCTTTTGGCTTGCAAATCAAGGACGTATTCAGCAAACTCCCCCAGATTAACGGATATCAAGGCAGGTACTATTCCATGAAAATCATTAAGCTTATCCTGATCTTTTCCTTTGCAGCTATCTGGCTGATCCCCGCTGCCGGCTGTAAAGACGACTTTATGCAGAGGCTGTACCGTAAAACGCCGAAACCGGAATACACCAGGGACGACCCTGGCGAATGGGCAGGGATGGAAGATGACCACATTCCGGTCGTGACCTTCTACCCAGACCGGGAACCCGATATCGTGGTCCGGGTCAACCTGCAGAATCCGACCGCCATCCATTATATTGAAAAAATCGGCATCATGGATGAAAAACGGAACGACCTGGTCTGCAAGGAATTCCGATCAGTTGACAAGATATTTGAAGCACAATTTTATTCCGCAAATATTCCCGGCAATAAAAAGAACCTTAAGGTCTACGCGAAGTGCAGCCTTCATGATTTATAGACGGATAAGTTCGAAAAACCCTGATGCTGCATAAAACAATTTATTAAAATAGTATTTATCACCCGCCAGGAGACAATCTTTTATTTATTGTTTATTTTGGTGTTATTTATACAAAAATAACAGATTCCGCTATTATCTTATGATGACATCAGTTATTGCTAAAATACTTAAATATAAATATAATTTATATATTCAATAATAATTTTTATACATATTAGGGATTTACTCTATGTTTTAATACTTTTATATAAAAATATCCAAAATATTGGATTATAATGGATCTTGATGAAAAAGATAATTACTATAAAAATTAAAAAACTATGTCTATAAAAATCATCAATCAATACAATAAAAATAATCCCATCCGGATGGGTTTTTTTATTGACAATTTAGCAAACAAGCATTATTTTGGTTTTGATATTGTATACAGTATACCATGAATAACTTTGTTAGTAATTATTATTTTAGAGAGTCAGATTACTTGAAACTAATAATCTAGTATTAGTAACAAGGTCAAACCGATGAAAAAAAATTTACTTTTAACTCTAACGACTTTACTTACGCTTTTTATTACAACGATTAACATTGAAGCGGCCACCATCGTTCTCCGGTCAGGCGTGACCGTCAAGGGCAAGCTTGTCGACCGCACCGACGAGGAGATCACCATCCAGGACCCGGACACCAGGCAGATGCGCGTCATCAAGTCCATCTTCGTCCGCGACCTGGTGCTGGAACCGGACGAGCAGAAGCTCGTGGAAAAGCTCGAAAAGAAAAAGAAGGGCAAGGACCTCAAGCTTCGCGGCGGCGATGAAGGCGAAGACCTCCTGAAGGTCCTCCAGCCTTCCATCGGCATCATGCCGGGAATAGCCCTCCCGGTGGGTAAAATCGCCTCCAAGGTCCAGCTGGGATACGGAGCCCTCCTCTTCTGCGACACCGGCATACCCATGAAGACGGATATGTTCAAAATGCGCTTCGGCCTCTCCGTGGGATTCCTCTACCACCAGACCAAGTCGACCAAGGCTTCATCAAGCATCATGATGCTCCCCGTGGTCGCCTATACCAAACTGCAGTTCGTCACCCCGGTGGGGGCGCGTCCCTACATCAAGCTCGGCGGCGGCATCACATACGCCAAGGGTGGCCCCTCTGCCATTGAACCGACCATTGCCGCAGCCTTTGGACTGGGCTATGTTAACAACAAGATTCCCTTCATGGAATTCTTTTTAGAGGCAGGGTACATGAGGACCTTCGAGAAATTGTCCAGTGATTTCGTGACCGTGAACCTGGGAGTGGCCTACCGCTTCGGGGCGCCCCCGGCTGCACCGACCATAAAGGTGGAAGAGAAGAAAAAATAAGCAATCGGACGGGCCTGAAGGCCGTATTGGAGGATTATATGACACCTACCATGATTTCAAGAAACATTATTAAGATAACCGGCGGCCTTGCCCTGATCCGTCATAAACTCATCGCGGGAGCGCTGGCTCCCTTTCTTGCGTTTTCCCTGGCGGGCTGCAGCGGCTCCGTGTTCCAGTCGCTTTTTGCTGAAGGTAATGAAGCGACAATACTTGCCATGGCACTCCTGAACGGCTCGCCGCGCATCACGTCGGTTACATCGACCAAGGATGACGGCCGGTACGGCATCGGTAGCGATATTAATGTGACGGTCACTTTCAGCAAGGCGGTCGACCTTGCCGGCGGCAACCTGAACGTGACCCTTGATTCCGGAGCGGTGGTACCAATCACCCCCTTTACAAACGCCACAACCGCCAGCGCGACCTATACCGTCGCTGCGGGACAGAACAGCGCTGACCTCCGGGCCACTGCCATAACCCTGGACCCGGGGGCAACCCTTACCAAGGCAAGCAATTCCAAGACTGCGGCCCTTTCCCTGCCGGGAAACAACTTTTCGTCAAAGAATATAGTCATAGATACAACGCCTCCCACCATAAGTTCCGTTACCTCGTCGACGGCTGACGGCCTGTACGGCGTCGGAGCCTCCATCAACGTAACAGTTGTTTTCAGTGAACCGATAGTCCTTTCCGACGGACCACATGCACTTGAGGTCACCCTTGATACGGGTGACGTTGTGTCCGTAAGCGCAGGATCATTTCCCGCTTCTCAGCTTACCGGCACCTATACCGTCGGCACCGGGGACATCAGCGCGGACCTGAACTCCAATGCGTCCCTGCACCTCGCAGCCGGTTCCATCACTGACACCTGCGATGAAAATTTCAATACCTTGTCTGATTTCGACATTCCCTCAGGGCAGAACCTGGCCGACACCAAGGCCATTGTCATCGACGGCGTGGCGCCGACCAACCAGGACAGCGTATTCTCACCGAGCGTGACAAAGAAAGGCACCGATACGGTGACCATAGGAAGCTCCGGCGACGCCTCCAACCAGGTCTGGTTCGCGCCCGCTGGAACAACGAACTTCATCGCGGGCCCCACCATGACCATGGCGGGCGGGACTTCGACGGTCATAGACGCACCTGATACCGAAGGCACGTATTACATCTATATCATTGACGCTGCCGGCAATGTGTCGTCACCGTCTATTGCGGTCCTTACCGTGGACAACACAGCCCCGGTTATAGCCATCACCGCGCCCAACAGCGGCGCGGATTTCACCACCGGCACCGCCAGCCAGGTCCTGAGCGGATCCTGTTCGATGGATTCAACCGTGACGATAAGCACCAGCACCGGGACCGTATCGGACGGCGACTGTTCCGACGGCACCTGGTCACTGGACGCCATCTCCCTCGCGGAGGGGGCCAACACGATCACCGTAACGGCGACCGATGGCGCGGGCAACGCGGCATCGGATTCGATGACGATAACCCTGGACACGTCCCTGAGATCCGTAGCCATCACTTATCTCCAGGGCGGGCGCACAACCAGTCCTTTCAAGGCCGGCATCCTTGCCATAACGGCAACCTTCGAGGTAGCCCCCACGGGGACTCCGCAGATCGCCATTGACCAGGCCGGCACCAACGACCTGACGGCCACGGACATGAGCGGAAGCGGCACAACCTGGACCTACACCTATACGGTCAACGCGGCGGGCGGCGGCAATGCCGACGGCGCGGCGACCATAACCCTTTCGAATATTGTTCCTACCGGCGGCGGTATTTACGGGACGCCTTCCGACAGGGTTTTCACCATAGACACGACCGCTGCAGCTCCGTCCGTTCCGGACCTGGCGGCAGCCGACGATACGGGTGCTTTCAACAATGACGATATCACCAGCAAGACAACCGGCCTCCATTTTTCCGGCACTGCCGAAAGCAACGCCACGGTAGAATTATTCGACGGCGTTGCTTCACTGGGCACCGTTAACGCTGACGTTTCAGGAAACTGGACCATCACCGTTGACCTTTCGTCCGGAGCCCATTCGATAAACGCGGTGCAGACCGATGCCGCGGGCAATGTCAGCCCGGCCTCGGGCAACCTGTCACTTACCATTGATACGTCAGCATCCGCGCCGTCGGCGCCGGACCTTGACGCGGCCGACGATACCGGATCTTCCAATTCGGACAATCTTACCAACAAGACGTCCGGGCTCACTTTCTCCGGCACCTCGGAGAACAGCGCGACGATACGGCTTTATGACGGCGCTACCCAGCTGGGATCGACCACCGCAGACGGATCGGGCAACTGGACCGTAGACCTGAGCCTTTCGGCCGGGTCCTATTCCATCCATGCGGAGCAGACCGACCTTGCCGGCAACGTCAGCCCCGCATCGGGAGCCCTGGCCCTGACCATAGACGCCTCGGCGCCTTCCGCCCCGTCAGTGCCGGACTTCGACGCGGCCGACGATACCGGATCTTCCAATTCCGATAATATCACCAAGCAGACATCAGGACTAACATTCTCAGGAACAGCGGAGAATAACGCGTCCATAGAGCTTTTCGACGGCGCGACTTCCCTGGGCACCGCAACGGCCGACGGCTCCGGCATATGGACCATTGATATCGGCCTTGCAGAGGGCACCCATCTGATCAACGCCAGGCAGACCGACACCGCAGGCAACGTTAGCTCCGCTTCGGGTAACCTTTCAGTGACAGTCGACAGCACCGCATCGGCACCATCAATTCCGGATCTCGCATCGGATGACGACACCGGCGCGTCAAACACCGACAATATAACCAATACAACAACCGGACTCACCTTCTCGGGAACGGCGGAAAACAACGCCTCAATCGAAATTTTCAACGGCGCCGCCTCCCTCGGCACCACAACCGCCGACGGATCAGGCAACTGGACCATCGACCTCGCCCTGGGAGCGGGCACCTATTCGATCAATGCCGTCCAGACCGATCCGGCCGGTAATACCAGTGTCGCTTCTGGCAACCTGCCCCTAGCCATAGATACAACGAATCCCGTTATTTCTTCGGTATCCCCGGCAAGCAGCGCAAATGTCAACAGTACGCTGGTAAGCTACACCTTTTCTGAGATATGCGGAACCGCCAGCATAACGTGGGCCAGGATAAGCGGATCCCCTGACAGCGGATCACCCCATGTACAGGCGCTGACCGGATCAGAGCTGAACGCAGGGGCCCACAGCAATGTCACCATCGCAAACAACCCGTCCCTGGTGGATGGAACCCACTACGACATGTCGTTCAACTGCGCAGACCTCACGGGGAACAACGCCGATACGGTAACCTCAACCGATATATCGTTTTCCGACTCCCCGCTTACCATTGTCAGCGCCGAAACCATGGACACCGACAATGACGGCAAGATCGATACTTACCGGATTGCGTTCAACAAGAGCGTAAACGATTCAACCTTTCCGGGATACATAGCCAACAGTCTTGGCACTGTAACCAGCAACTGGCTTGTGGCCGGCTACATCAACGTACGGCTGATCCACGGGACGGCGGCGGCGGCCTTCGCGACAGACACGCCCAACGATTCAGTCATCTATGTCCGTTTCGACGAATCGCTCCTCACCTGCAGCGCCTCCGACCAGTCAGGATGCGATACCGGCGCGAAACCGGACCTGACCACCACGACATCACCGGGCCTCAGTGACCTTGCATCGAACCCCCTTGCGCAGGTGGGTTCCTCGGCCGTGACCGAGGCCGACGGCGCCAAGCCGCGCCTGATGGCGGCCCGCTCATTGAACTCCACCCAGGCCGACGTGATTTTCAGCGAGGACATGGAGCAGTCAACGGCTGAAACCAGCACCTATTATACGATAGACAACGGCGTATCCGTGACCGGGGCCTCCCGTGACAGCGGCAACAACAAGGTGGTGCACCTGACGACCAGCACCCAGGTCGGCGGCGCCCATTACACCCTGACGGTGAACACCTTCGTGAAGGACATGGCAAACCTGAGCCTTGACCCGACCGCCAATACCATATCGTTCGACGGCAACGTCAAGCCTATCGTGGTAAGCATCGAAACAGTCAATGCCACGACGCTCACCATAACCTTCAACGAATCCGTCACCGCGGCATCGGCCGAATGCGCCAATCTGACAGAATGCGCGGCGATCTATGATAACCCGTCGCTGCCGGTTAAATCGGCGGTCTCGACCGGCGGATCCGGCGTCAATTCCGAGACCTATACCCTGACCGTCAACCCGATGGCCGAAGGGCAGAGTTACACCACCTATGTCCTTCAGGACACGGTTACCTCCGTTGCGAGCGGCCAAAAGATGGGAAGCGTGAACAATTCAGCCACTTTCACCGGCGACGGCAAGCCCGGCGCGTACATCAGCACCGACACCGTGACAGCATGCCCGGCCAATTCGTACCGGAGGGTGGTCGTCCAGTATGACCAGGCCGTGACCGCAACGGCCCTGACGACAACGAACTACAAGATCACCCTCTGTCTGGCGAACGCCCCCTGCTACACCGGGACCGGAAGCCCCAACAGCAGCGGAGCAAGCAGCGTGACCTCCCTGGGAGGCAACAAGTACGCCGTTGATTTCACCGACTCCTTCGATACCGACACAAGCGAATATCAGTTGAGCATTACCAACGTCGCCGATGCCAACGGCAATGTCGTTAATGCTCCGACGAACCTCGGGTTCCGCTGCGGTGACGACCTGACGCCTCCGGGGCTGATTCATGCCGACGTCGTTTCAGCCAACGGAACCGCTACTCAGGTAATGCTGACCTTCTCCGAGAGCGTGGACCAGGTAACGGCCAACACCTCGTCCAGTTACAAATTCGATTCCCAGGCATATGGATATAATGTCTACTCGGCGGCGCGCCAGAGCGACTATTCGAAGGTGCTCGTCACCTTCGCCCCGGGCCTGGCGGCCGGCGGCCACCAGATACGGGTGCAGAACGTCCAGGACCTTGCGTCTATCCCCAACACGATCGTGGACAACGGCATCAACAATGTCCAACCGATCATCGTGACCGCGCCGAGCAGTCTGGGAGGCGGCGACGTGTTCACCGACCCGTTCAACGACGGTACCAAGGCGGCCCTCATCGTCAGATACGACAATAAACTCTATCTCGGCTCCGATTCAACTTCCACGAAATTGTTCGAAGTGGATTACGGCCTCACCACAAGCCAGCTCATTCTGGTCGATGCCGATGGCAGCGCGGGAGCGCCTGTTCAGGGCTTTTACGACTACACGACCCTGTACAGCAACTCGGGAACCAAGAACCCCGATACACGGCTGAAAGGCGTCGACACACTCTACGCGGCATGCGTGGGCGGCACCTCCACACCGGAGATGACCGGCCCCAGCTGTACAGCCGCAGGCGGAACGGAAATTCTTTTTATCGGCGGATTGAATATTGCGGGCCAATATAAATCGTTCTGGCACACGAGCGACAAGTCCAGCGCCACCACCACTTTTACGTTTACTGAAGAGCAAAATCCTGATTCCGGCGGAGCATACGCCTTCAGGTCAACGGTGTTTCTCCTTTTTAAAGACCAGTTGTTTAATCATTTCGGCGCGGAAGCCGGCGGCGGAGGACGGGGCGGACGGGTCTGCATGAAGACCGGCGGGTGCGATGACGGGACGCCGTATCTTAATACGTTGACAGGGGGATTTCCCAATATATCAAGCATTACCAGGATCGGTGTGAGCGGAAGCCCAATGAAAAACGGATCTCAGACAAATATAGTTCAATCACTGGGCGGGGATGCCAGCCATACCCTGTACCTGAACGCCATCAACTCATTGTACGAGTATGACAACGACAGCAGCGCAGGGTCTAACGAGTCACAACTCTACATGGCCAATGGCGGCGTATACCTCGGCACCCTGGGGCAGGCACGTATGGTCGGCAGCAACTCCGACGGCGGCATCGTTCGTACCCAGCTGACCTATTCCACTCGGAGCAGCCTGCCGGTCAACTGCACCGGTACCGGGTGCCCGACATACTGGGAAGACGTTACTCCCGACTGGAGCACCAAATGGAACTCATTCGTGTCCATCCCGTACCCGGAGAACTCGGCAATTACCGGCTCTGCATACTGTTCATCGAGCCAGATCGAGATGGACTGTTCAGAGCCATTCAACCTGTTCACGCCGTCCATGAAAGCCATACCCTACATGCGGACCGCGCCCAACGGCGACCTGTACCTGATCCGCAACGCCTGCAGTTCCACCACGGTCTGCTACAACGGCGGTACCTGCGATTTCAGGACAACCAAGCAGGTATGCCCGAAGGGCAGTGAAGTGACGCAGCTCTGGATGCTTCCGAAATACAGCGGAACATGCACCCTGACTACCGCTCTCACAGGGACAGTTGCGACCACAAATGGCAGTGCGAACGTGACCGGCACCGGCACGTCATTCCATACTCAACTGTATTCAGGGGCTTCAATAACAATCAATGGCCAGACAAAGACGGTTTCTTACATAACCGACAGCACCCACCTGACGACGACAACGACGTTCAGCGGCACCGGTTCAGGTTATAGTATCACCCTGAATGACAACAACTACGCAACGCAAACGGCATGCACGTCCGGGGGCGGGTCATGGTCATCGGGAACAACCGGCAGCAACGGAGCATCGAAGTGGCAGTTGGTCGCCGAGTACAGCTCGTCAGGAAAAACCAACATGCAGGGCAACGATGCCAGGGGTGCCAACAATACGCACGCGTCCCTGCTCGAGTTCGTGGGCAACTACCTGTATATCGGGTTTGACAACGCCACCAACGGGGCCAATATATGGCGTGCCGACATGAGCGGCATTCCCAGCGGGTCCGCCCCTGCCGAGAGCGCCTTCACCATGGTTAATATTCCGGGTCTTGACGGTTCATCAACAAACCAGAAGATATACAGCCATATCACGATCAATGAAGGCGGCACCGACTGGCTTATCCTGACAACCAGGGACGGGAGCAACGCGGTCCGGATTTACCGTACCGCAAACGGGCAGAATTAAAAGGTATAATGATGAAAATCAACAGAATACTATCAATCTATTGCGTTTTAATCTTTCTGACGGCACTATCATGCAAGGATGATAACGCGGTAGATCCGGAAGTAGCAAAATTGTATAGAACACCGGACCACATAACGCCGCAGCATGAATATACTGAAGAAAAACCAAGAGAATGGGGTAATATTGCAGAGGAGCATATACCCCAGGCAAAATTGACGACCAACAAGGGCAAAGAAGCCATTGTTATAAGTGTGCCATTGAAGAAGGCTTCAATGGCACACTACATCGAAAAAATAGGGATCATTGATGAAAAGGGCAGGGAGATAGTATCTGAAACCATCCCCCGGCTGCCTAATCCTAAAACCCACGCTTTCTTTTTTACGAGCGACCTACCGTCGGACAGGAGTAAATTAAAGATCTTCGCCAAATGCAATTTACATGACCGCTGGACGGTTCCCATGAATTCAGCCAGGTGGAATGAATAATCTTGCTATTACAAGAATAACAGATAGTTATCGGTGCATTTTTTATTCTCTTTCGTGCGTCCACTTTATAATACCACTGAATACTAAATTATTTCTTGACGATTATTCCTGATAGGGCCATTATATCGCAATCATTCCCGCGGAGGAGTTTAATGTCACTGTTCCAGTCGCAGAAGCAGAAGATGGAAATGAAGCTGTCCGCCGAGCTTTCATTTAAAATCATGCAGGTTGGACAGCTTGTTTTCGAGCTTAAAACCGACTACATACAGTTTTTCGATGAAGATACCCGCGTGAAGCTCCTCCAGGTAAATGAAATCATCGAGGAGCTTGCCCAGCAGATGACCGGTAGCACCGCCGAGCGTATGTACCTGTGGCGCGTTGAGAAAGAAGAAAAGAAACGTTTAGCCCAGCAGGAGTCCGAACTGGAAAAAAAAGATTCAGCCGTTCAGGAAAACAAACAACCTTCAACGGATGAAACAAAATAGTCGAAGTCTATTATTCTAATCGCAGTTGAGTCAATGGTTTTCTTGGAACCCCCCATGATAGTATCCAGCAGATCACACCATCAAGTTTAACACGGCAAAATGAATAATTTTTATATCGATAGTTATCGGCATTATTCTTTATTTTGTATATCATCTCATCAAGATACCTGATAATCGCTTCACCAACACAGGATGAAACCGACTTCATAAACACCTTCCGCATATCAAGAAAAAATTCATATTCATCCGGATTGAGAACCAGGTGAAGACGGTGCCATGCCTGCCCGTTATTTCGTCCCTGGCACCTTACCCGTGACCATTGCATGGAACGTCTCTCATTATCAATGGCGTACTTTCTCAGCAGGACTGAGACAATAGACCCCATTGATTCTCCCGTCGCAACTGAAGCTTTTGTCAGTTTTTGCATTAAATCTTTTTTGATTACTTGAGTTGGCAATTTTTTAAGGAAAAAAGAGTCAACGGGGCAAAAAATAGTATTAATTTTTCACCCCATTGAGAATAGTCTCATAAAAACGAGACAATTAATGGGTAAAAAACAGCACGGCAGAACCAGAAATGCAATTACTTTCAAAAAGTTGGGGAAATATTTTCAAAGCCCCAGCAGCGTCATTTTGAACCATTCGTTGAGTCGGTAATTGAAATTGAAGGCCGGCGAACTGTTTCCCGGATAAACAGTAATACCATTAATGGAACGGACGTCAGCAAC
>Ga0116160_1001485_pt1 | contig 24169 bp, 17 predicted proteins | sample AD_JPNAS2_MetaG_FD_89879 | JGI IMG/M metagenome (GOLD analysis project Ga0116160, IMG submission 89879) | Active sludge microbial communities of municipal wastewater-treating anaerobic digesters from Japan - AD_JPNAS2_MetaG | ecosystem: Engineered > Bioreactor > Anaerobic > Digestate | place...
CAGCACCTAACATTAAACTTTTTGGATTTGCAATAAGTGGTCCAAAATCAGTCATTGCACCAATACCGATAAAAATTAAACATGGATAAATTCCAAATTTTACACCGAGATATAAATAGTCAACCAAACCTGCCTTTGCAAAAAAATCAGCCCATTGAATTTTGCCTTCAGCAAATAGTTCAGGAGTAAACATTCCACCACCTGGCATATTCGACAATAACATTCCAAATGCAATAGGCAATAATAAAAGAGGTTCATATTGTTTTACAATCGCCAAATATAAAAGAAAACAGCTAACAATAATCATTATCAGAGCTTTCCAATTTGTTGTGAATAAAGAATAAATACCTGAATCTTTAGTAAACTTTATCAGATTTTCTTTAACATCAAAACCTTTGTCTTGAGCTGAATTTGCTGAATTATCAGTTGGTACCACTGTTTGCTCGGTTGTGTTTATTTGTTTATTATCAGCAGAATTAACAGACTTGGCATTTATTAGCGGACTTAAAATTATTAAAAAAGCAAGTACAAATATTAAAAGAAAAACTTTTTTTATCGATTTCATATCAATCATTAATTTATATTTTTATTTTCCCATACTTATGAGTTCATCGCCCAACATTACAACATCACCAGCTTTAACAAAAACTTTTTCTACAATTCCATCATGAGGTGCAAGTATATTGTTTTCCATCTTCATTGCTTCAATAATTATTAAAATATCGCCACGTTTCACTTGAGCGTTTGGTTCTACTTCTATTTTAAGAACATTGCCTGGCAATGGTGATGTTATCATTTCTTTAGCACCACTAGAACTCTTAGTTTCAACTACAGGCTCGCTTTTTGGTTGTTCGGCAGTAGCTTTTTTTATAATTGGTGTATTATTATCATCAACAACACTTTCAATCAACACATTATATTTATTACCATTGACCGACACATCAGCAACATCTTCATTTACATCAACGTCCACGTTATAGACTTTATCAGTAATTTTTAAAACATACTTTTTCATTGTGTATAGTAGTTAAAATTATTCCATTTTGAGTTTTCTGTATTTTTTATTGTTAGCAGTAAGGACTTATTTTCAAAGAATTTTAAATCTAAAATTCTTTCATGATATTTTCTTGCCTTGAGCATATATTTTTCGGCAATTATAACATACTCGATATTTTTATGAACTAGTTCTATAATCAATAATTTTTAAGTGTTGCAAACATAATAAAAAACAATTTACACACAAACTTTTTTAAAACACATTTTTCATATATTTTTCAAAAAAAAATATTATTTTTATACAGAAAAAATAAATAGGAAAAATTAGTAAAAAAGACAACTAAATTATTATTAATACGTCAATTAAAAGAAATCTTAAGGTATGGATTTAAGTAATGCTGATGATGCAAAGAAAATAGTAGATGGATGTATTCGTGGTGATGTAAAGTATCAGCAAATACTTTATAAAGCTACTTATGGCAAAATGCTTGGTCTATGTTTAAGATATGCAAAGGATAAAGAAGAAGCAAAAGATTTTTTGCACGACGGATTTATAAAGGTCTTTGAAAAAATTAAATTTTTTAAACATTCAGGCTCTGTTGAGGGATGGATTAGAAGAATAATTATTAATAATACTATTGATATTATTCGGAGAAAAAACAGAATGGCATTTGTTAGCGATAGTGAAAATGATTTAATGAGATTGACTGCTGAATCTGATGATAACCTTGAAAACATTAGTAATACACAAGCTAATGCAGAAATAATTATCGGACTAATTCAAGAATTGTCGCCAGCATACAAAACTGTTTTTAACCTATATGTTATAGAAGAATACACGCATAAAGAAATTGCGGAAATGCTTAATATTAGCATAGGAACATCAAAATCCAACCTTGCCAAAGCAAAAGAGAAGTTAAAAGATATGTTTATTGAAAAATATGGAGAATACAAATAATAATATGAAAAATATAAAGAAAATATTACAAAACTATGAAGCACCTTACGATCACAAAGATTGGCTAAGATTAAAAAAAGATTTGCCAGGAGCTTCTAAATCAGGTGGTGCTACTAAAATAATATTAGTAAGTAGCGTCATTGTTGCAACTATTGCTTCAATAATTTTGTTTATTAATTCTTTTGATTCTGATAAAAAAGAAATAACTAAGATTGAAACTCCTGTAGTTGTAAAAGAAATAGAAAACAACATTGCAATTCAAGAAATTGATGAACCAACTATTGTAGAACAAACAATTTCAGAAAAACCAAAAATCCATAATAATAATAATTCTTACACTAATAATGAAAATACTGTTAAAACAAAACAATCTGATTCAAAAAACCTAATTGTTGAAAACAAAAATACTAAATCACATAATACTTCAGAACAAACTCAAACTAAACAAATTAAAGCAGAAAACACACATTCTGAAAAACAACAATTAGCTCAAAACAAAGACATAATTGACGAAACAGAAACTACTGATATGGTTTCAAATATAGATGAAATAGAATTTTCTGTTGAAGTAATTGAAAATTGTGTTCCTGCAAAAGTTAAATTTTATGCAACAAATTGCCCTAAAAATTACGATATTTTATGGAATACTGGAGAAAACACAAAAATTACTGGCAATAAAATAGAATATACTTATCTAAAAGAAGGTAAATATCAACCTGAAGTATTTGTAATTTTGGATAATTTTATAATGAAATCTGAGAAACTTAATGATATTGTAATAAATAAATCAACAAATATTGAAATTAATTTTGAAAATTCAGAAAATTCATATTACTTTACATGTGATAAAATAGATGATTTAGATTTAGTTTGGACTATTGAAAATCAACACTTTAACAGTAAAGAACTAAGTTATCGTTTTGATAAAGAAGGTGTTTATATGATAAATTTAACAGGAACTAATAAATTTGGTTGCAAATCTGAAGTTTCTAAAAACATCATAATTGCAAAAGAACAAGTATTTTTTGTTCCTAATGCTTTTACGCCAAATAGTAATGATATAAACTCGCATTTTGGACCTATAGGCGAAAATTTAACATTTGCTTCGTACCTATTAATAATATTAGATTCAAATGGCACTAAAGTATTTGAATCCGATAAACCTGAACTTATGTGGAATGGAAAAATAAATAATATTGGTAACGATGCAAAATCAGGAGTTTATTTATGGGAAATAAGAACTTTAGATAATTTTGGAAATTATCAAAACAAAAAAGGGAGAGTAAATTTGATTAGAAATTAAAAGACATAAAATATGAAAAAAATAGTTTTATTATTTTTAGGGATTTTAACATTTTCGTATTTATTTTCACAAGAAAAAAAGTTGGAATTTGTTGAATATAAAAGCAAAGGAGATGGATATACTATCTATTTTAATGTTGCCAACTTGGAAAGTGAAGAACAAGCTCAATTAATTTTAAAAGACTTGCTTGCTGAAAATGGAATAAGTTGGGGAAGATATTTTAAATCTGGAGACAATAGAGATAGATTTCAATTAAATATTGACAGCAAAATAACCGCTAACTACATTCAAAATATTTTATTAACACATAATGTTGATTATGACTACTCAAACGTAAGTGTGAATGGTGTAATATTAAATCCACCCGACAAGCCTGTGGCTATTGAAGCTATGGGGAGTCCAGAAAGGAAATTAGCTGATGATTTTCCTGTTTTTGAAAGAACCGAAAATACCGAGCAAGATATTGAAAATTACAGAGCTAAAAAAGACAAATGGATAGAAGAAAATCCTGAAAAATATAATCAAGAGTTAAAAGAATTAGAAGAAAAAAATAAGTGGAGAGAAAACAATTAAGTATAAATTTAAGCCTAATATAATAATCATGAAACAAAAACTTTTATATATTACAATAAGTTTAGTTTTATTAGTGAGTTTTAGCAATAAAACTTTTGCTATTTGTAACCCTACAACAGCTGGTGGTGCTTTAACTCCAACTACTAACTGGCAAACACAAGCAGTTAATACTAACACTTATTACACATTTGTAGCCAATTATCCTGGAGAGACATTTATATTTTCATTTTGTCAAGGTGGCGGCTCTCATTCATTAGATACCCAAATTGAAATTTACACAAGTGCTGGTGTAGCAATACCTGGAGCTTATAATGATGACCACTGTGGACTTGGATCTGAACTTGTTTTTTCTGCACCTAGTGCAGGGACATATAGAATAGGTATTTTTAGGTATTATTGTAATTCTACTGTACAATCTGCTGGAACTTTAGCTTTCAAACGTCTTCCAGAACCAACCTCTGCCGACTGTTTAGGTGCTTTACCATTATGTAATGCAAATAATTCACATCCAATTTCTGCATCTGGTACAGGCAACTACTATGATCTTTTTAGTTTTTATGACCATTTAGGAAACCCAAACTATAACAATAATTGCCCAAACTGTTTAAATAATGGCGAAGTACATCCTATGTGGTACACATTTACAGCACAATCATCAGGGAGTGTTAATTTTACAATTAATCCTGTTAATTCTGAAGATGACTACGATTGGGCTATTTATAGCCTAAATAATGGAGTTACTTGTTTAGACCTTGTTAATTACCATGTTGCTGCCCACAGACCTGTTAGATGTAATTTTTGCGGAGATGCTACTGGAGCGACAGGTTTAAGCACTAGTGGAACAAACACATGTGAAGGACCAAATACTTGCTCTAATTGGAACCTCCCATTAAATGTAGCCACAGGAGAAACTTATGCTATAATCATTACTAACTTTAGTCAATCAACAAACGGTTACTCAATTAATTTTGGTGGTAGTGCAACAATTATTGATCATACAGGACCAACTCTCGAAAATTTAGTATATGAACCTTATTGTGGTAGCTCATCTTTAACTTTACAATTTTCTGAACAAATATGGTGCCAATCAGTACAACCTGCCGATTTTATTTTAACAGGACCCGAAGGCACTTATAACATCTCTGACACTTGGAGTGCTGTATGCGAAGCTGCTGCTGCTACTTCTACATTTGCAGGAGGAACTTATTATGATGATTTATGGACTTTGGAACTATCTGATTATCTATCACAAGATGGAGATTACACATTAACTCTTTTAAATGGTGGAGTTAATGATATTTGTAACAATACAAATTCTCAACAATCAATTAATTTTACTATTATAGGAATTACAGCAACTGTTTCACCTACTCACGTAGCCTGCTATGGAGAATCAACAGGACGCATCGATGTCGGAACTCCTTCAGGAGGTGTACCTCCATATACTTTAACTTGGTCAGGACCAGTATCTATTGCCAATAACAATTACCATCCTACAGGTCTGCCGGCGGGAAATTATACTCTCACTATTACAGACTCTAATGGTATTTGTGAGTTTATAGAAACTGTAACTATACAACAAGCACCACTATTAGGGTATAATACAAACATAACCCATCCATCATGCGCAGGTGGTAGTAATAGTGGCTCTGTTTTAGTAACGGGTACAGGTGGAACATCGCCATATAATATTCAACTAGGCACATCTACTCAAAATGGAGTTACATCATATAACTTTACAGGCTTAGCAGGTGGAAATTACGATATAATCATTACCGACCAATATGGTTGTACGGCTAGTGGAAGTGTTTCACTAAATGTTGTAGAAGTTCCAGATCCAACATTCACCTATAATGGGAATCAATGTTTTGTTGGACATTCCTTTAATTTTACACATACAGGAACACCAATAGCTGGCGAACAGTATTTATGGACTTTTACTGGCGGTACTCCAGCTACATCAACAGTTGAAAATCCTACAGGCGTTACTTGGGCAAGTCCAGGAACATATTCTGTTAACTTAAGAATAACTGGCGGTGGTTGTGTTGAAAATTATTCTCAAAATATTACAATCTATCCAAGCCCCACCCCTACTCTTAATTCAACTCAACCAAGTTGTGGTTTATGCAATGGCTCAATAACAGTAAATCCTGCTTTTAATTCATATGCTTGGTCAAATAGTGCAAGTACTCAAACTATAAGTAATTTATGTCCAGGAGCATTTATCGTTACTGTAACAGATAATAACTCCTGTACAGCAACTGCTTCTACAACATTAACTAATTCTGGCAATAATCCTACTGCTAATGTTGTTGTAACTGATCCAACATGTAATGGACTCTGCAATGGAACTGCAACAGTAAATGCATCAGGAGCTAGCTCATTTACTTATCATTATTCTAGTGGTTCAACTCCAAATAATCAAACTACAGGAGGGTTATGCGATGGAACTTTTGATGTTACTGTAGCAGACGGTTCAAATCCTGCTTGTTATATAGTAGTACCTTTTACTGTAACTGAACCATTACCAATGACTTTAAACATGTCTTCAACTGACGCAACTTGTGGTTTAAACAATGGAACTGCAACTGTTACAGTAAGTGGACATACTCCTCCAGCCAATTACAATTGGGATACTGGCGATGTAACTGGCACAATTACTGCCGGAGCTGGCAATTATACAGTTACTGTAACAGACGGAGCTGGTTGTAGTGCTGTAAACAATGTAACTATAAATGATGGTGGTGTTCCATTTACATCATCAGCTAGTGTGAACAATAATGTTTCGTGCTATGGAGTTTGCGACGGTTCTGCAACCGCAAATGCTTCTGGGGGGACAGGTGCATTTAATTATGCTTGGGATAATGGTCAATCTTCTATAACTGCTACAGGACTATGTGCAGGTGTACATCACGTAACCATTACGCAGGCAGGTTGTTCTGTTGTTGAAACTGTAAACATAACTCAACCTACTAATCCTTTAAATGCTTCTATTAATTCTGTAGTAGATGCACATTGTGGATTATCAGATGGCTCTATAACAGTTACAGTTACTGGTGGCACACCTGTATATACTTATACATGGAATTCTACACCACAACAAACTAATGCAACAGCTTCAGGACTTGCAAGTGGTAACTATACAGTAACTGTAAAAGATGCAAATAATTGTACTACTACAGCAAGCGGTTTTATCGATGATATAGGTGGAATAACAGTATCTGTAACAAAAAATGACATTACTTGCAATGGACTAACCGACGGTAGTGCAACAGCCACTGTAAATGGCGGAAGTCCTAACTACACATACTCTTGGTCAAACTTAACTACAGCAACAATTCCAGGCACAACTCATACTGTTTCAAATCTTGGAACAGGTAACATTAGTGTTGTAGTAACAGATAATTTTGGTTGTACAGCTACACATAATGCAACAATTAGTCAACCAAATCCAATTGTTATTAATTTAGTAAGCACAACTATGCCTACATGTAACGGATATAACAATGCCACTGCACAAATTAATGTTAGTGGTGGTACTCCAACTTATAATTACACATGGTCTAGTGGTCTTAATCCTAACTCTCCAAATAACAGTGGTTTATCTGCTGGTAACCATAGTGTTCAAGTTTCTGACAGTCATAGTTGTACTGCAAGTTTAACTTTCAACATAGATCAACCAGATGCTATTTTAATAAACACTATTACAAATAATGCAACTTGCGGAAGTAATAATGGTTCAATCAGAGTTGGTGCAACTGGTGGTACCCCTTCATACACTTATGCTTGGGCTCCTGTATCTGGAAACTCTAGCACTTTGAGCAATATTGGCTCTGGAAATTATACTGTAACAATTACAGATAGTCATGGTTGTAGTATAAGCCAAACAATAGCACTAAGCGATATCAATGCACCAATAATTACAGATATTTTAATTACAAATGTTGATTGTTACGGAAATAGTACTGGAAGTGCAGAAGTTATTTACACTAGTACAACAACTGTTAATACTGTATTATGGAGCGATAATCAAAATTCAGCTCTTGCTATAAATCTATCAGAAGGACATTATTCAGTTACAGTTACTGATGATAATGGTTGTGCTGCAACAGAAAATATAGTAATAACACAACCACAACAACTTTCTGCAATAATTACTAGCCATAATGATATTACTTGTTACGGATTTACAAATGGAAGAGCAACAGCAATGGCTATTGGAGGTAGTACACCATATATCTACTCTTGGAGCGGTGGTGATAATACTGAAACTACACTCACATTACAAGCTGGCTTAGCTGTAGTAACAATCACTGATGCAAATGGTTGTCAGGCTACCGCAAGTGTAAATATAGAAGAACCAAGTCAATTAAGTATTACAGGTACTGCTACAAATACTTCTTGCTATGCAGGTAGCGATGGTGTAATTACTGTAAATGCTAGTGGAGGAACAGGAAATTATATTTATTCTTGGCCACAAATTCCAGCTAACACTAATACTATTACTGGATTAACAGCTACAACATATACTATTATTGTTTACGATCAAAGTGACGTTAACTGTTTTGTCTCTGAAAGTTTTGTTGTTGACGAACCTGACAGAATTAATGCATCAATAGGAACTGAAAACTCCTATTGCGGATTAGATAATGGTGCTGCTTATATAGATAATATTACTGGTGGAACAGGAAGTTATACATATACTTGGAATCCAGGAAATATGCATAGTGACCATGTAACTAACTTAGCTGCTGGACATTATACTCTTACAATAACTGATGCCAATGGCTGTACAAGAGAATATAACGTAAACGTAAATGCAACAGCCAATTTCCAACTAGATAATGTTTTATTTAATGGTGTTACTTGTTATGGATATAATGACGGTTTTGCACAAATATTTGTTTCAGGAGGTACTGAACCTTATGAGTACATTTGGACTCCAAATGTAACAGATCAACCTATCTCAAATGAATTATATGCAGGTATTTACAATGTACAAATTGTAGATAATGATGGATGCCAAGTTTATACTCAAATTCCAATCAGCACACCTGAAGAATTAATAGTTTTCCCAGACGAAGACAAAGAAATCTGTATTGGTCAATCTGTTATTATATCAGCATCTGCAAGTGGTGGAAACGGAAACTACACTTTCGTTTGGGACGGCTTAGGTACAGGTTCTGCATTTTATGTTGATCCTATAACTAGTACAAATTATACTGTAACTGCATTTGATTGGAAAGGCTGTCATTCTCAACCAGGAGTACAACAAGTAGAAGTTAAGCCACCTCTAGCGCTTAATGTAATTACACCTCCAGCAATTTGTGTTGGACAAGCTTCAATACTAATTGCAAATGCTACAGGTGGTGATGGCAATTATATTTACGACTGGGGCAATGGACAAGTTACCACATCTAATGAATTACCAATAAGTCCAGTTACAGACACTGAATTTACAGTAATTGTTAGAGACGGCTGTACAACGCCACCAGATACAGCCAGAGTTACAGCTGCAGTTTCTGATATGCCAGAAGTTCACTTAACTAGAGTTCCTTACATAGGCTGCAAACCATTACTTGTTTCTTTCGATAATAACACAGACAACATGACTTACAGTTATTATTGGGAATTTAATGATGAAGAATCAGGCGTAAACAACTATTCTAACTTAAAAAATCCAATTCATATTTTTGAAGAAAATGGATTATATAAAGTAATGGCTGTGATTACCACATCTATGGGTTGTAAAGACACCTCTTATATTAACGTAAATGTTCATGAAGGACCAATTGCTGATTTTAATGCTTTCCCATGGTCAACAGGATTTTTTGAACCAGAAATTGATTTTGCTGACGCATCGGTTGGTGCAGTTGCTTGGGAATGGAATTTTGGTGATGGAAGTATTTCAGCAGCACAAAATCCAACACACACTTACATGGAGCAAGGAGAGTTCCCAGTTAGCTTAACTGTATCAAGCATTCATGGTTGTATAGATTCTATTACGAAAAAAATTGTAATAAACGAAGACCATAGAATTTATTTCCCAACTGCAATTAATCTAAGAAGTCCAGGAAATGACGAATTCTATCCTATTGGAGTTGGCATTGATGAAGAAAACTACCAAATGACAATCTACAACCGATGGGGAGAACCTATTTTTACAACTAAAGATTGGTACACCCATTGGAAAGGACGCTATAATATGAACAAAGGTGATTATGTGCCACAAGGCGTATATAGCTATGTTGTAAAACTAAGAGATAAATACGGTAAAGACAGAGTTTATTCTGGTACATTTATGGTTTTTAAATAATTACTAATGTTAAATAACAAGTAAAATTTAAAAACTCTTAACAAAGACTGTTGATTAAAAAGATATAAATTCTTAGAATAAGATATTTATTTTGATTATAATTGTACTCAATAAAATCAAAATAAAATGATGAAGCACCGTTGGCTATTAAAACCTTTAGGAGACACCGAAACAGTAGAAAAATTATCACAGGATCTCAACGTTGAAACAGAAATAGCTCAACTCCTTGTTCAAAGAGGAATTAATACTTACGAAGAAGCAAGAGTTTTTTTTAGACCAAAACTAAGCGACCTCCACGACCCTTTCTTAATGAAAGATATGGATAAAGCTGTAGATAGACTATTATATGCTATTAAGAACTCTGAAAAAATACTTATCTACGGAGATTACGATGTTGATGGAACTACTGCAGTAGCAACAATTTACAACTATCTTACTAGAAATTATCAAAATATTGAATATTATATCCCTGACCGCTATCAAGAAGGCTATGGACTTTCGTTTAAAGGAATTGATTATGCTGAAGAGATAAATTGCAAATTAATAATTACTGTTGATTGTGGAATAAAAGCAATTGAAAAAACAAATTATGCAAACCAAAAAAATATAGATTTAATAATTTGTGACCATCATACACCTGGAGCAGAACTGCCGAATGCCTGTGCTATTTTAGACCCAAAACGAGAAGATTGTAATTATCCATACAAAGAACTATCTGGTTGCGGTGTAGCTTTTAAATTATTGCAAGCATATTGCCAAAAAACAAATGATAGTTTCGAAGAGCTTGTTAGGCTACTCGACCTTGTTGTAGTTAGTATAGGATCTGACATTGTTCCAATTACAGGCGAAAACAGAACTCTCGCATATTTTGGTCTTTTACAACTAAACACTAACCCACAACCAGGACTGAAAAGCATCATTAATATTGCAGGATTAGAAAATAAAGAAATCCAAATTAATGATATAGTCTTTAAAATAGGTCCTAGAATAAATGCAGCAGGTAGATTAGAAACTGGAAAAACAGCAGTAGAACTATTAACATCAACTAATGTTGAATATGTAAACAAAATTGCACTTGAAATTGATTGTATAAACACCAATAGAAAAGAACTAGATGCTGAAATTACAGAACATGCATTAAGCATGATTAACGAATCTGAAATATCTAAAAATGCTTTTTCAACCATAGTTTACCATGAAGAATGGCATAAAGGTGTTATAGGAATTGTAGCTTCACGTTTAACAGAAACTTATTACCGCCCAACAGTAGTATTTACAAAATCTAATGATATAATTACAGGCTCGGCTCGCTCAGTACCGGGATACAACCTATACGATGCTATAGAGGCATGTGGCGATTTATTAGAAAACTTTGGAGGACATAGATATGCTGCCGGATTAAGTCTTAAACCAGAAAATCTAAACGCCTTTAAAGAAAGATTTGAAAAATATGTAATGGAAACTATAACACCCGAACAAAGAACGCCTGTTATTAATGCTGATTTAGAAATAAAAATTAAAGACATTACTCCAAAGTTTTTTAGAATATTAAAACAATTTGCACCGTTTGGTCCAGAAAATATGACACCAACATTTATCACAAGAAAAATATTCGATAATGGTAGTGTAAAAATAGTAGGTAAAGATGAAGAACATTTAAAACTAAAAATAGTACAAAGACTTGGAGACAACAGATGTATAGATGCCATAGGTTTTAATTTCGCTCATTATTACGAACATATAAAAGATTTTAACGAATTTGATATTTGTTATCAAATTTTTGAAAATAACTTTATGAATCAAAAATTTATCCAAATTTTAATCAAAGATATTTTAACAGATTAAAGTTTTGCAACATATTATATATGACGTATTTTAATCAATACATAAATAAGATATTAACAATATCATCTTAATATTTATTCAAAAAAATAGTGTTTATTAGCTATAATTTTATTTAATTTGAAATATATTTAAAAATATCGTGAATTTAAGCAACCAATTTGCATAAAATTACGTATTATATAAATATAAAGAGATAGTTTAATTATTATAAAATTAAAACACTATAATATGAAAAAAAGTATTCTTGTTCCTTATGACTTCACAGAAGTTGGCAATTATGCCTTAGAGCATGCATATATGGTGGGGAAAGCGTCTAGAACTCCCATTAGTATTATTCACATCGTAAAGAAAACTTCAGAAATTGAAGAAGCAAAGGCTAAACTTGAAAAAATAGCTAAAGACTTTGCAAGCCAGAAAGATATAGAAGTTGTAGCGGAAGTTAGAAAAGGTAATTTATTTAAAGAAATATACAAGTACGGTTTAGAAATTGACGCTTACATTGCTGTCATGGGAACTCATGGTGTAAAAAGCATAAAAAAAGCACTTAAAGTAGTGAAAAAATTCCTTAAAATTCCTTTCATTTTAGTACAAAGCCCTGTTATTTTTGGTGAATACGACAGAATCCTTATTCCAATTGACCAAGATAATACTGCCAGAATTAAAATACAATGGGTAAGATATATCAATACTTTGTTTAAATCAAAAGTATATATGATTGCTTACAATGTTAGCGATTCTTATGGTCAAAAAAATATATCAAGCAATATTAGATTTGCTGAAAACCTATTTGAAAAAGAACTTATTGATTACGAAATTGAAATTTTAGAAAGCTCTAGAAATTTTGCCGATAATATTTTCACTTACGCAAATGAAGTTGAAAGCGACTTAATAATGTTAATGTCAGACAAGTATCGTTCATACGTTAAACAAATTAAAAAAGCTGAAAACTTAGAACTTTACAAAAAAATACCTATTATGTGCGTAAATAAACGCTTGGATATTTTCAAAATGGGTGGTTTCAACTAATCATTCACTTTTCCAAGAGAAATAGGTTTTAGTTTAAGTTTTCCATCAAGAATACGTTTTTCAAGAATTAAAACTGCTTGCCTAAAATCTGCAAACAAATTTTTGTAATATAAATACATAACCCCGTCTATTACTGCGAGATGGGGTTTTTCTTTTGTACCAGTTCCAAAATTTAAAGAAAGACGAGAAGTAGGAATAAAAAAATGTGTCATGTAAGCTCTTAACTGATAATAAAGAAAATTTTTGTCGTTAGCTTTAGAATATTCTTTAGGAAACAAACGATTTATAGCTAAAGAAAAGCGTTTTAAAGATTGTTTTTTTGCTCTTAATGGTTTATCATCTAAATAAGCTCCAAGAATTTCTATCGCTTGTGCTAAAGACATAAACCCAAATATAAGCTGATTATTTTCAAAAGCATTTTCAACGCCCTTTAAAACTGTATTTTTAAGAAAATCAATATGTTGCTCTGAAGTTGAAATATACATCAAAACTTGTATCTTAATTGTAATTTTACATCAGTTCTATTATTGCCATCAATAGCATCTAAACCTGTTCCAAGATTTTGTTTATCAGCATAATAAGTATTAGCTATCCTAAACCAAAAATCAAAATGTTGATTTAATGTATATTTCACAACAAATATCAACTTACTTCCCCTACCATAATAGGCTGGCACAGAAAATCCGTAAAGCACATCAGGTTCATAAGCATAAAGGCGCGCATTATATGTTTCAGTTTCAAATACTGCTATGCGGAAATTAAATTTTAAAGCAATATTTTTAGGTTTATAATCAATATCTTGATAAACTAAATATCCCCATTCTGGCGAACTCATGTAATATCTCGAAACTTCAATTCTAGATTTGAATTTCCATTCTGGATTTGGTGTGTAATTAAGTTGTAATCTTGTTCTAAGAGTTGAATAATCAACTATTGGTCTAACTCCAGTAGCAATTTCTGGGTCGTTTTTTTGCTTAGTTTTATATTTTGCTCTTAAATATATTTCTAAATTTCTTTGAGGAAAATGAGTAACTTGCACTAAATATTCATTTCCCGAAGAAGGTGCTCCAATTCCATATTTCAACCAAGGATGCTTCCAAGAATCAAAATAAGCATCTATTTTCCACTTTTTTACAGGAAACAATTCTGCACCAATAAATAATCCGTTTTCATTATTTGGTTTACTAGATTCTGAAAATGGTTGAGCATACAAAGCTTGATAATCGGCTCGTAAATATCTATGAATTACAGACATATTAAACTCTGGAACAAAATTTATAACAGCTCCATTCACACTTGCATATCCTAAATTAGAACTCATAGATGTTTCGCCAAAAATATTTACCTTAGGAATAGTTACTAAATAATCTATACCAAAATTTGCATTTTTTGTTCCTGCAAAGTCAAAATATCTATAAGGCTCGGTGCGTTCTCCAAGAGGACTTGAAAATGTATAATACACTCCTGTTGCTCCAATTTTAAAGTTTTTTTCTTTCCAATTCATATTAGCACCAGCAATAAACTCTTTAATAGTCTTACGCTTAGCAACTTCGCTTGGTGTACGATGATAACCAGTTTCTAAAAAAGAAGAAATTACATGCTCTTCACTTTCAAACTCTATGTCGGCAATAGTATCAACTCCTGCATCTAAACTTTTATATGAAACAAATTCTGTAAAATTAAATTTTCCAAACTGTACTGTTGCTGCCTGTCCACGCAAAAACGCAGACTCATTAACAGAACTATATTTATGCACACCTCTAGAATTTTTAATGACATTTGTTGAAGAAGAAGTTTTTCCAAAACTCATTCCCGACCACATTGTTAAACCTTGACCAAACTGAACAATATAATCTCCAACAATTATTTTTTGAAAAGCCCCTACTCTATTCAGCTGAAAATGAGCAGAGTAAAAATCAAAGCCATATTTTTGAGCTCCTTTAAAAAATTGTTCTCCGTCATCTTTCTCGGCAGTAATTCCATAAAATATTTTATCTTTATAATGGTAATTATGCCTGTAATACAGTTTATCTGGACTTCCTAAATAGCGAGACTTATTTGGATTTAGTGCCAAAATGCTATCTGGAATTTCTTTATATCCAGCCTTTTCTTGCAAAAGTCTTTGATAACGAACAATTCCGACATGTTTTCCATAAGTAAAAATTCGTTTAAAATCTTTTATTTCAGAAGGTTTAGCTTCTCGTATGCAAACAAAAGGCAAAAGTCGTTTTAATGTTAAATCATCAATTCCATCTACAAATTGTAATTCATACAAACTTACATACATGCCGAATTTTTGACGATATTTTATTAAAGAAAAAATTTGAAATTCAGTTAAAAACATTAAATCTTTTAAGTCGCTTTCGTTGGCAGAGTTCAAATCTATTGGGTTATAATAATATTCTTCTAAAGCTTGAAACAATGTTGTATAGTCGAGTTCATAGTCGGTGTTAGACGCAATTTCTTCAATTATTTCATCTAGAGTTTCTATCGTTTCTTCTTGGGCATGTGCAAGAAAAGACGACAAAACAAAAACAATTAGAAAAAATACTTTAAAACGCATAACTAATAGATATTTTTGGGCTTGAACCTAGAACTTGATGATAAGCAAATGCTAAGTCAAAGCCAATTTTACTACTACTTCCTAAATTTGTATTATATCCCATTCCGAAAGAATATTCTATTGGTTTTAAAGCTAAACCTGCACGCATTGCAAACTGCTCATTTATCAAATATTCTAAGCCTGTTTTAAACACTGGAGTATATCCATTTATTGACTTTCCCGTTTCCAAAGAAAGTAACAAAGATTTACTAAATAAATATGAAATTCCTAATCTTAAAGTAATGGGCATTTTTAAGTCTGAATCTTCAAAATATCCCAAATTTACAGGATTAAACGCATAAGCACCTATTGAAAGTTTATCGTTAGGTTTTGATAAAATTCCAATTTCAAAGCTCATTGCATTCAAATTTCCATAATCTTCGGCTTGTCGCACAGAAAAATAATTTAACTGAACGCCTAAAGAAAAAGATTTGAACAATTGTTGAGAATATCCTAAAGTAAATTTATCGTTTTGAAAAAGTGAATATCCAAAATGAGAAAATCCTACACCTAAACTACCACCAAATAATGGTGTAGTAAAAGCCATAGATCCATAGCCTGTTTGTTTTAAAAGAAATTTATTCTCGTAATAAAGCCCTACTTCTCTTTGTTTTAGAAAGCTATGAGCAGCCGGATTGTTAAAAATTGCCCAAGCATCTATATTTGTTAATCCTGAATTAGCCATTCCAGCCGCTCTTGCACCAGCCGAATAAGAATTTGACTGCGAAAAAGCATATGCCGAAATAACTATAAATAATATGAGGAAAAATATTTTTTTCATTTTAAAAATTAAATTACTCTATATTCAAATTTTAATTCTTGCAAATCTTTATTTGCTTGAACAATTTTAGTTTTCAAATTTCCTTTAAATTCAAACACTCTTTTTGCAAGTTCTTCATCACTAAGAGCAAGTATTTGTGCTGCCAAAATAGCTGCGTTTTGTGCTCCATTAATAGCAACTGTAGCCACAGGAATACCTGGAGGCATTTGCACAATTGCTAATAAGGCATCTAATCCATCTAAAGTTGCATTTATTGGGACACCAATCACAGGTAACTTAGTCATAGAAGCAATTACACCACACAAATGAGCAGCCATTCCAGCTCCTGCAATTATAACTTTTATTCCACGTGATTCAGCATTTTTTGCAAACTCTTCAACTTCAGCAGGTGTTCTATGAGCCGATAAAGCATTTATTTCAAAAGGAATTTTAAAATCATTTAATTGCTGAGCAGCTTTTTCCATTATTTTCCAGTCGGAAGTAGAACCCATAATTATACTCACAATAGCTTTCATATCTTTAATTTTTTTATTTTAAAAATAACATGGTAAAAATACAAAGTATTTATTATTTTTGCCATATATTTTAAACTTTTCTTAAAATAAAATGCAATTTGCTAATTAAATGTAAGTTATGAATAAAGTTAAAGTTTTTGATAAAGAATTTGAAATTTTTATTTCGCAAACAGAAATAGAAAGTAAAATTGTAGAAATCGCAAATCAGATGAATAAAGATTTAAAAGGTGAAAAACCAATTTTCTTAGGAATTTTAAATGGCTCGTTTATGTTTGCTTCTGAACTTTTTAAATCTTTAGATATTGAATGTAGTATATCTTTCTTAAAATTAACCTCTTACCAAGGCACGTCATCTACAGGCAAAATCAAGCAGTTGATAGGTTTAAGCGAAAATTTAACTGGACAAACTGTTGTTATTTTAGAAGATATTATCGACACTGGCATCACCATAGAAAATATAATGAAACAAATTACAGGATTTGAACCTAAAAAAATTCTAATAGCCAGTTTATTATATAAATCTGAAGCATACAAGAAAACATATCCTATTGATTACTACTGCTTTGACATTCCAAATGACTTTATTGTTGGCTATGGACTTGATTATAATGGACATGGCAGAAATCTAAGACATATTTATAAAATTGTAGAATAAATTTAAGAATCATGTTAAATATTGCTTTATTTGGTCCTCCTGGTGCGGGAAAAGGCACTCAAGCCAAGATGTTGGCAAAAAAATACAACTTAACTTACATTTCAACAGGTGATATTCTAAGAAATGAAATTGCAAACGGAACAGAATTAGGTTTAAGTGCTAAATCTACTATTGAACAAGGTGGGTTGGTTTGCGACGAAACTATTGTTCAAATTATTGAAAACAGCATAAAAATGCAACCCGATTCTAATGGAATTTTGTTCGACGGTTTTCCACGTACCTACACTCAAGCCTATATTTTAGATGGTTTATTAACAAAAATGAACTTCAAATTATCTTGTTTAATTAGCCTCGAAGTGCCTAGAGATGAACTAATTAACAGAATGATGCTTAGAGCAAAACAAGAAAATAGACCTGACGACAAGAAAGAAATTATCGAAAATCGCTTGAGAGAATATGATGTTAAAACCATTCCTGTTATTGATTTTTACAAACAACAAAATAAATTCCATGCGATTAACGGTATTGGCAATATTGACGAAGTTTTTGAAAGACTTACCAATAAAATCGAAGAAATTTTATCTCAAACTTTACTTAATGTCATATTTTTAGGAAAACCAGGTGCAGGAAAAGGTACGCAAGCAAGAAGAATTGCCAAAAGATTTAATATGAAATATGTTTCTACAGGCGAAATGATTCGTAGAGAAATCGAAAACCAAACCGAACTTGGCAAAATTGCACAACCATATTTAGTAACTGGAGATTTTGTTCCAGACGACATTGCTATTAGATTGTTAGAAAGAGAAATTCAAAATCCTTTCAAAGGAACAGGTTATTTGTTTAAAGGTTTTCCGTCAACTTTAGTACAAGCATATATTTTAGGTGGATTGTTGCAAAAACAAGAAACTTCTGTATCACTTGTTGTCGAAATTCAAACATCTACCCTACAAGCAATCAAACGTCTTAGAAGAAGAGCAAATACTGATATGGCAAGAATTTACGATATGGACCAAGATACTATACTTTATAGATTGGAAAATCATGAAGAAAAAGGTCATAAAGTTGTAGATTTTTACAAACAACAAAATAAAATCGTAAGTTTTGACGGTAATCAAGATGAAGATGACTTATTTGAAGAAATTTCTGAAACTATAGAAAAAGCATTTAAAGAAATTAGAAAATAAGGCTTACAAAAACATACTAACTTCTGCCAAATAAGGCAAATTCTGTATAAAACTATAATTAACAATAATTTATGACGATAAATTCAGATAACATGAAATCTTATATTCACGTATATACTGGAAATGGCAAAGGAAAAACCACTGCCGCTCTAGGCTTAGCACTAAGAGCTGTAGGTGCAGGCAAAAAAGTGTTTTTTGCACAATTTGTTAAAGGAAAAATTTATTCAGAAGTCGAAGCTATAAAAAAATTTCTACCTGCCATAACTATAAAACAATATGGACTAAGTTGCTTCATTTACAACCAACCTAGCGAAGAAGACATCAAAGCCGCACAAAACGGACTTTTAGAAATTCAAAAAATTATTAATTCAGCAGAATACGATATGTTAATTTTAGATGAAGCAAATATTGCCTTGCATTACAATTTGTTTTCTGTTAAGGAATTTATCGAAATAATTCAATCTCGTCCAAATAACCTTGAAGTCATTATTACAGGACGTTACGCCCACGAAGAAATAATAAAAATTGCCGATTTAGTAAGCGAAATTAAAGAAATAAAACATTACTACACAAAAGGCGTTGAAGCAAGAAAAGGAATAGAATATTAAAAACATTCATTTTGCGGAGAAAAAACATTTTATTCACCGCATTTTTGCGGAGAATATTTTGTATATTTGTCGCATAATTATTTTAAAATGGCTAAATACATTTATCAATACGAAAATTGGACTGATTTTACATGGGAAAATTCTGCTGTAAGTGCAGCTTTGGGCGAAGTTCGTCTTTTGCAAGGTAAAATTTTGGGACAAATTCATTCTCTTGGCTTTTCGATGAAAGAAGAAAAAAACCTTGAAATGCTTACGCTTGATGTGCTTAAATCGTCTGAAATTGAGGGCGAAAAATTGAATTATGAGCAAGTTCGTTCCTCAATTGCTCGGCGTTTAGGAATAAATATGGCAGGACTTGTTACTTCTTCCCGAAATGTGGAGGGAGTTGTAGAAATGATGCTTGATGCTACTCAAAATTTCAAAAATCCGCTTACAGAAGAACGCTTATTCGGTTGGCACGCTGCACTTTTCCCAACAGGTTACAGTGGAATGTATAAAATCGAAGTTGCACAATATAGAACAGAGGAAATGCAAGTTGTCTCTGGAGCAATGGGAAAAGAACGTGTGCATTACAAAGCTGTTCCTGCAAAAAATGTAAAAGCAGAAATGGACAAGTTTCTTACGTGGCTAAATGACGACAATATTGTTATAGACAGCATTTTAAAAGCTGCGATTGCACACTTTTGGTTTATCATTATCCACCCGTTTGATGATGGTAACGGAAGAATTGCAAGAGCAATTTCAGATATGTTACTTGCTCGAAGTGAAAATAGTTCAGAAAGATTTTATAGTTTATCAAATCAAATTCAACAAGAGAAAAAACTTTATTACGAAACTCTAAAAACTGAGCAACATAGCAATGGCGACATCACAAAATGGTTGGTCTGGTTCTTAACTTGTTTAAAACACGCATTGCTTGAAACCGAAGAAAGTATGCAAAATATTTTGCTAAAAGCAGAATTTTGGGAAAAGCACAAAGCAACGCCAATTAATGAGCGACAACGTTTAATGATAAACAAGTTGTTTGACAATTTCTATGGAAAACTAACTTCGTCAAAATGGGCAAAAATCACAAAAACATCTTCAGACACTGCTTTGCGAGACATTAAAGACCTGATAGAAAAAGGCATTTTACAACAAGAAAAACAAGGCGGAAGAAGTACAAATTACACATTGATTATAAAATAACTAAAAGTTCTACTCGCTCGCTCGGATTTCTTCTCTTAATCCCGCTCGCTCTGATATTAGTTGTCTTAAGGACAACATAAGCCTCTCAAAGGTTTGTCCGTTAGGACAACATGTGATTAACCGTAGGTGCAACCTACGGCAGAAGACACTCCCCAGTCCACTCGCCCGCAAGGGCGACACAATTGTCCCGCTCACTCGGATTTGCAAAAAGATTTTTATTTTTTCAAAATTTCAATTTGTTCTTTTAGAATAGAAATTTTAGCTTCTGCATCAGATAGTTTTTTGCGTTCCATTTCAATTACTTTTTCTGGTGCATTTGCTACAAATTTTTCGTTAGATAATTTCTTATTTACAGAAATTAAAAAACCTTCAGCATATTTTAATTCTTTTTCTAATTTTTCAATTTCTGCTTCTTTGTCAATCATATCATTTAAAAGAATAAAATATTCTTGCGTTCTAACAATAAAGCCCACAGCCATTTCAGGTTTTTTGTCAACAAAAGAAATTGACTCAAGATTTGCCAATTTTTGAATTACAGAATCAAAATTCTTAGAATAATTATCATGGCTAATTATTTGTAATTTAAGCTGTTCTTTTTGTGGAATATTTCTTTCTTGACGAATAGTTCTAATATTTGCAACGACATCAGCACAAACATTAAATTCATCAATTAGTTTGTGGTTGCTTTTCTTTTCAGGGAGCCATTTTGCTATTACTATTGATTCTACATCATTTTCGTTTTTCAAAAATTGCCATAATTCTTCGGTTATAAAAGGCATAAAAGGCGAAATCAATAAAACTAAGCTTTTAAAATATTCTAAAGTTTGATTATAAGTTTTTATATCAATTGGTTTTTCGTATTCAGGTTTAATAATTTCGAGATACCAAGCCGAAAAATCATCCCAGAATAATTTATAAACAGTCATCAATGCTTCAGACAGACGAAAATCATCAAATTGTTTGTTCAGAATAGTTGTAGCTTCACTAATTTTTGCATCTAACCATTCTACAGCTATTTTAGAATGTTCGGGTTGAGGAATATTTGCGTCTGTTTTCCAATTTTTCACTAATCTAAAAGCATTCCAAATTTTATTTGCAAAATTACGTCCTTGTTCTGGAAGAGAATCATCATAAAGCAAGTCGCCACCAGCAGGAGCACAAAGCAACATACCAACTCTCACTCCATCAGCACCATATTTATCAATTAAATCAAGTGGGTCGGGAGAATTTCCCAAAGATTTTGACATTTTTCTGCGAAGACTATCCCTAACAATTCCATGAAGATAAACATTAGTAAATGGTTTTTGTCCAGCGTATTCATAACCTGCAATTATCATTCTAGCAACCCAGAAAAACAAAATTTCAGGTGCTGTAACAAGGTCATTTGTTGGATAATAATATTTGAACTCTGGATTTTCGGGATTTAAAATTCCATCAAAAACCGAAATGGGCCACAACCAAGAAGAAAACCAAGTATCAAGCACATCGTCATCTTGACGTAAATCTGAAATTTTTAAATTTGCATTAGCTGTTTTTTCAATAGCTTTTTTCAAAGCTTCTGAATCGCTTTCAGCAACTACAAACTCGTTGGAATTTGGCAAATAATAAGCAGGAATTCTATGTCCCCACCACAATTGACGACTAATACACCAATCTCTTACATTGTCCATCCAATGGCGGTAAACATTTTTAAATTTTGCAGGAATAATATTTATTTCGCCATCTTCAACAGCTTTAATTGCAGGCTTTACCAAATCTTCCATTTTCAAAAACCATTGCATAGAAAGTTTTGGTTCAATTACTGAATTTGTACGCTCAGAACGTCCTACTTTATTTGTATAATCTTCTATTTTTTCTAATAAACTAAGCTCTTTTAATTTTTTAACCGCAAGTTCACGAGCAACAAATCTATCTTCACCCACAAACAATTCAGCTGCTTGATTTAAAGTTCCATCATCATTAAAAATGTCGATAAAATCTAAATTATGGTCAATTCCAATTTGGTAGTCGTTAATATCGTGAGCAGGTGTAATTTTTAGGCAGCCTGTTCCAAATTCCATATCAACATAAGAATCAAAAATCACTGGCACTACCCTATCCAACATTGGAACAATTACCTTTTTGCCTTTCAAATGTTTAAAACGAGGGTCATCAGGATTTACGCAAACGGCGGTATCTCCCAGAATAGTTTCAGGACGAGTAGTTGCAACAACTAAGTAATTATCTTCGCCTTGAATTTTATATTTTACATAATAAAGTTTTGAATTTTCTTCTGTATAGATAACTTCTTCGTCAGAAACTGCGGTTTTTGCTTCTGTATCCCAGTTTACCATTCTAACTCCACGGTAAATCAAGCCTTTTTCGTACAAATCTACAAAAACTCTAATTACAGATTTTGAACGAGTTGCGTCCATAGTGAAACAAGTTCTATCCCAATCGCAAGAAGCACCAAGTTTTTTTAATTGTTCAAGAATTATACCTCCGTGTTTTTCAGTCCAATCCCAAGCATGTTCTAAAAATTCTTCGCGAGATAGAGTGTTTTTATCTATTCCTTCTGACTTTAGTTTTGCCACCACTTTTGCTTCTGTAGCAATAGATGCATGGTCAGTTCCTGGAACCCAAACAGCATTTTTTCCTAACATTCTAGCTCTACGCACCAAAACATCTTGAATAGTATTATTCAACATATGTCCCATATGCAAAACTCCTGTTACATTTGGTGGTGGAATAACATTTACATAAGGCTCTCTATCATCGGGTTCGGAATGAAAATAATTATTATCTACCCAGTATTGATACCATTTTTTCTCTATATCCCTAGCTTCGTATTTCGCAGGTATTTCTTTCATAAACTAAAATTTTCAAATTGTGCAAAAATAAGCAATTTCAGTTGAATGTTAAAAAAAAATCAGTTAAAAGATAAAAATTGAACCGAGTTTACGAGCTCACCGAAGGTAAAGTCGAAAGCGATGCACTGAACGTAGTTGAAGTGTTGAAAGTGGCTGACGCATAATCAGTTAAAAGTTTATAAAGTTCGTAAAGTTCATAAAGTTGAACCGAGCTTGCGAACTTACAGAAGGTAAAGAGTTTTTAGTGTTGAGTTTTTAGTGTTTAGTAGTGAGTTTTTAAAAACTTCACAATGATAGATAAAATTTCTTTAATGCAAAGTTTGTCTGTACTTGCTTCACAGAGTTCGCAAGCTCACTCTGCTCGCTCCAACACCCATGACGCTCGCTCCAACACCCATGACGCTCGCTCCAACACCCATGACGCTCGCTCCAACACCCATGACGCTCGCTCGGATTTGTAATCCGAGTGCTTGGTAATGTTACACTCGGATTACAAATCCGAGCGAGCGGGGGTGCATCTAGAATGGTAGATTTCCCAACATCATTTCTGCCAATAATGAGATTTAGGTTTTCATTGAAAGGTATTTTTATATCACGATAACCTCTAAAATTCTTAATTATTAAGCTATTTAATTTCATATAATCTCAATTTTATCAATCTCTTTCATCAGTCTATCCGTTTCTGAAAGTGCGACAATAATTTTTTGATAATGCAAAATATCGTCAAACTCTAAAGTTCTTCCTCGACGGTCTTTCAGCCATTTTTGGGC